>Ga0233425_10000332_pt1 | contig 123793 bp, 81 predicted proteins | sample Watercolumn_Towu_2_FD_181712 | JGI IMG/M metagenome (GOLD analysis project Ga0233425, IMG submission 181712) | Freshwater microbial communities from Lake Towuti, South Sulawesi, Indonesia - Watercolumn_Towuti2014_140_MG | ecosystem: Environmental > Aquatic > Freshwater > Lake | place...
TGCGCCTTATTTCCTTATCTTCGGCTTCGGCGGGGTCTTCGAGGCGATGTCCCAGGGCCAGACGCGCATTATCATCGGGACCCGGAGGAACACCTTGGAGTGCAGGACCTTGCGCCAGAACATGTAGCCGCGCTCGTCGACTTCCTGGTTCTGGGTCTCGAAGACCGAGGTCAGGACGACGACCTCGGAGTCCACGCTCTCCAGGAGGCCGCGGTAGCCGCGCCCGTCGACCATGATTATGACTATCTCCGTGCCCTGCAGCGTCTTCATCTCGTCGATGAACGTCATGTTCCCGCTCTCCCGTAGCCTCCTTAAAACGCAATGGGGGTTATAAATGATACGGTTGCGAGTTCCGTGAGCCGTGAGCCGTGAGCCGGGACGAACTCCGAGAGCCGGCGGCAGTGAGCCGTTGGCCGAGGAACAGCGAAGCGTTTTCCGGCTCACCGCTCACGGCTCACGGCTCACGGCTCACGGACTATGCAATAACGACCGCCTCGATGTCCTTGTAATGCCTGGCCAGTATGCCCCGGGCCTGGTGGAGGTTCCGGCCCTGCTTGCCGATGGCGCGGGCCTTCTCGCCCGGGTCCACCGTGACCACGGCCGTGTTGCGGCCGGACCGGCGTTCAATCTTGACCTCGGAGACCTTGAAGGCGTGGAAGATGTTGCGCACGAAAGCCTCGGGGACGTCCGCCCACTCGATTATCTCCACATTCTTGCGGAGCATCTCGCGCAGCCGGTGGATGTTCTCCCCCCGCTCGCCAATGGCGGCCCCGGCGAAGCCCTTGCCGACTATGAAGACCACCCGCTCGTCCGAGGGGATGCAGTCGCGCACCTCGGCCCGGGTGACGGATTCGAAAAGGGCGATGAGCTTGATGGTGCCCTCGTCGAGCCTTATCTCCATGCGGCGCCTCACTTGAGAAGGCTCATTATGCCGGACTCGCCCGGCGCGAGCACGGTGAGGACCGACACGGCGAACGGCTTCCCGCAGGCCGACCCGAGCTCGAGGCTCGAGCCGGGGAACCTGTATATGGGAGCGCCCTCGAACTTTCCGATCGCCTCGGCGTTGCCTTTCGAAACGTTCGCAGCCACTATGACCAGCTTGGCGCTCTTTGCTTTCAGTGCCTTCTTGGCCTGCTCCGCTCCCAGCGCCACCTTGCCGGTCGTGACCAGCGTCCTGAGCTCCCGCGTGATGTCTATCATCCCTGTTCCCTCGGTCCTGCCTGCAAAATGCCCAAACCGCTACCCTCTATTTAAGGTTTCGATGGCCGTTGGAGGCCGGCCGGAGGCAAAAAAACGCCCCCTCCGGCCCCGTTTCCCGCTGTATCCGGTCCGCCCGTTACTTCCCATCGATCTGCGAAGTGCAGTGGGGGCAACGCTTCGCCTTGAGGGGTATCTGCGAGTCGCATTCCGGGCACGCCTTCGTGGTCGGGTCCTTGGGCTTCTCCTTCTTCATCATGGACATGACCTTGACCATCATGAAGATGACGAAGGCGATGATGAGGAAGTTGATTATGGTGTTGATGAACAGGCCGTATTTCAGCGTCACGGCGCCGGCGGCCTTGGCCTCGGCCACGCTCTTGAACGAGGATATCTCGGTCCCGTTGGCGTCGTGGCCGGGCTTGAGAACGACGAACTGCTCCGAGAAGTCCACGTTCCCCGTGGCCATGCCGACCGGGGGCATGATGACGTCGTTGACCATGGAGTTGACCACGGCCCCGAACGCTATGCCTATGATGATACCGACGGCCATCCCGAACACGTTGCCCTTGTTTATAAAGTCCTTGAACTCGTCCAGGAACTTCGGCTTCTTCAACGGAATCTTTCCCAGCTCCACCATTCCAATTCCTCCGTCCCCCGGAATTTTCTTGGGTAATAAAATATTATGCGCAATTTGCCTGCAATCCGGCAAGGCCGGCCGCAACTGTTAAAACGGCGCCTGACCAATCCGGATTCATCATGAGCGCCCCCCTTTTCAGGATAGAGCGGCTCCGGTTCTCCGACTACGACGAGCTGCTCTCCGTCTGGGAAAGGGCCGGCCTTCCGGCCCGGCCGAAGGGTCGCGACAGCCGGCCGGAGATGAAGCGCCAGATGAGGCTCGGGACGTCCATCTACCTCAAGGTGGTCGTGACAGAGGGGGGCAAGGAACGGATAGTCGCGGTCGTCCTGGGCACCCACGACGGCCGCAAGGGCTGGATAAACCGGCTGGCCGTCCTGCCCGAACATCGGCGGAAGGGCCTCGGGCGCCTACTCGTCGAAGAACTCGAGAAGCGATTCAGGAAAATGGGCTTCGACATCTACTGCGGGCTCATAGAGACATACAATGACGAATCGATGGCGTTCTTCGCGAAGCTGGGATATGTCAGGCACGAGGACATCATCTATTACTCGAAGCGCAAGAGCGAAGGGACCTGAGCTCACCGCACGGTCCTCTCGGTCCGCCTCTTGCGCCTCATGTCCCGCCAGAGCTTCATCTTCTCCGGCTGCTTCATGAAAAAGTACATCCTCTGGGGCCACGAGCGAAGGAGTTCGCCGGCCGTGGCGTTCTTTGCAAACGATAAAAGCGAGTTCCGGTGGTCGCGAAGGTTCATCTCATCCTGGCCGAAGCGCTTCTTCACCGACACGCCGCCCATGTGGTGCACGATGGCGCCCGGCACCGCCGCCGCCCGCCACCCGGTCTTGTTGGTCATCATCCAGCCCAGGTCGGCGTCCTCCCAGTACCAGCCGAACTCCTCGTCGAATTTGACGGCGTCGAAGACGGCCCGGCGCAGGAGCGTTCCTCCGCCCCAGATGTAGCGCATGTACTGGGGAGGGTCGTTCTTCGTCGCGAAGCGGACGCGCGTCCCGAGGTCCACGCCGAAGCGCGGCTTGTGGATGTAGTCCCGGTCGTAGGGGAACGAGACCTTCTGGCCGATCTCGAAGACTATGAACACGGCGGCGCCGGCCGACGGCTCACGGTCGAGAAAGGCAAGCGCGTTCCCGATGCAGTCAGGCTCCATGACGATGTCGTTGTTGAGCAGGCAGACGTACTTCTCCTTCCGGTGCGAGATCGCCCGGTTGTAGGCCGTGCCGAAATCGTAATTCTGGTCGTTCTGGGCGACCTCGACCTGCGGGAACTTCTCCCGTATCATCTCGACGGAGCGGTCCTTGCTGGCGTTGTCTATCATGACCACGTGCGGCGGGACCGCCTGTTCCAGCACGGATTTCACGGTCGCCTCGATGAAGGCTTCGCCGTTGTAGTTCAGGATGAGGACCGCGATGTCCTCGCGCTCCTTCATCGGCCGCCCCCCGACGGGCCCTCGCCCTCGACGAGCTCGCCGAACGCGGCCCTAAAATCGCGCAGGCTCCGCTCCTTGTCCCACCCGCGGACCGCCTGCCGGCACTCCATGGAGAGCGAGCGCGTCGTGTCCGGGTCCTTGAGGAGCGAGACCAGCTTGGCGGCCGCCGAGGGGACGTCCTTCGCGACCAGCCCCGGGTCGATGCCCTCGAGAAGCTCCTTCGTGCCGGTCATCTCCGAGACGACGGGGACGAGCCCGGCCGCCATGCCCTCGAGCACCGAGACCGGATAGGGGTCGAAGCGCGACATGTGTATGAACAGGGAGCATCGGCGCAGCCACTCGCCCGGGTCCGGGACGAAGCCGGGGAACTCGACGCCCTCCGTGCTTGCGTACGTATCTGCCAGCGGGCCCTTTCCGATGAGGACCAACCGGGCGTCCGGCACAGAGGCGCGCGCCTTCACAAACGCCTCGATGGAGAGGTCCACGCCCTTGCGCTCGTCGAGCGCGCCGATGTAGGCGATGCCGTGCGAGCCCGGCTCCGGCTCCAGGCCGAAGTAGCTGCTCTCGAACGACGGGTGGACCACCCGGGCGTGCCGCTGCGCCTTCTTCGGCAGGAGGTCGTACATCATCCGCGAGACGGACACGATGCCGTCGAAGCCCTCGAGGATGTGGTCGAACCGTTTCTTCCAGTAGGGCGAGAACGACCGCATCTCCCAAATCAGCGGGTCGGCGGTTATCAGGACCACCTTTCCGCCCCGAAGCTTCTTGAAAAGGTGGCCGGGGACGACGCCCATCCGGCCCTCGACGAGCAGGATGTCGGCGTCGAGGTCCCCGATGTCGGCGGCCCCCTGCACCAGCCCCTGGAAATAGGCCGAGGCCGGAAGCCCCAGCGACCGGAGGGAGAGCCCCTTCACGAGGTCCAGGCCGCGGGCCTTGCGGGCCGAGCGCTCGTCCGGACGTGCTTTCAGCGCCGCCGCATCCGTGCGGGTGTTGAACCGGTTGGCCACAGGGACCGCGCCGACGCTCTCCGCCCATGCCAGGTGCATCGGGTGGGGCCCGTCATACAGGAAGGCGACCTTCATCCGCGCTCCCCCGTACAATGGCCTCGGGCGCTATAAAAGGTTCGCATCGGGCGAGAAATACGGACGGGGGATACGGGCAATAACGGGCAATATGGAAACCCCTGTTTTGATCCATATGAATATATTCGCACCGTTCGAAGTTTGCACCAAACAATTATTATAGTTGGGAAGCTCAGGAAATGCGTGGAGGATTCCGGTGGAAAAAAGGTCGGTCAGGCCCAACTGGTGGGTCATAATCGGGCCCGATTCCTGGACGCAGGCCCAGCCCGGCGCGTTCGACATCCAGACCTTCCTGAAAAGGCGGGGCGCGCTGGCGGTAAGCGTGACCGGATAACGGCCGTGAACCGTGAGCCGTGAACCGTGAGCCGGAGAGCAGCATCGTTGTTCCCCGGTTCACGGATCACGGTTCACGGCCGACGGCCCCTGCCATCAGGCCAGGACATCCTCCGGAAATCGCCGTTCCCTTTGACGGGGCCCCCTCCAACCCCCAATTTTCGGGGGGCCTCCATTCTGCCCAATCCGACCGATTTCTTAAATAAGCCCAGCCCTTTTCCGGCCCCGTGGAGCGTGAAGAGCGGGTGCATTGCGGACAACCGGGCCGCCTCGAGGAGCTGGCTTCGGGCCTGTTTTTGGTCCACGCCACCAGGGAGGCCCGGATACCGTACGCCCATTCCCTGCTCGCCCTCGGAAGGCAGAACATCCTCGTGGACACGGGGCTCGGCCTCGATGTGCTCCGCAATCTCCGGAAACGGCATGATATCCATCTGGTCCTGAACAGCCATTACCACCGGGACCACAACTTCGGCAATTTCCTTTTCCGGGGCGTTCCGGTAAAGGCGCACCGGCTCGACGCGCCAATGCTCAACTCCCTGCCGACCTATTTCCGCAAGATGGGAATAGTCGGACGGAGGGACGAGCGGGAGATAAGGAAATTCACGCTGGCATTCATACCTCACCGCCAGGGGCCCAGGGCGGGGGCGTTCGAGGACGGGGAGGCCTTCGACCTCGGGGGGCCGGTACTCGAGGCCGTGCACCTGCCCGGCCACTCGCCGGGCCACTGCGGTTTCTTCCACAGCGAGAGCCGCACCCTCTTTTCGGGCGACATCTGCCCGGATTCGTTCGGGCCGTGGTACGGGCACGCCTGCTCCTCGCCGGAGGACTTCGCCCGGTCCATCGACCGGATAATCAAGCTCAGACCGCGCCGGCTGGTCACGGCGCACACCGCGCCGCTGGGAAAGGACATCGCCGGCGCCCTGCGCAGGTACAAGGCCCGCATCGATGAGCGGGACCGGTACATCCGCGAGGTCCTCCGGGCCCCGGCCACCATGGACGAACTCGTGCGCCGGCATCCCTTGTACGGCGCCCACATCGGAGCCCTGAAGCTCCCCTTCCGCTTCTGGGAGGAGGTAATGGCGCGCAAGCACGTCGCCAGGCTCCGGGCGCAAGGACTGGTGCGGAAAGAGGGAAAGCGATTCGTCGCCGTGTGACCGTCAGCCCCCTGCTGCCCGCTGCCTCGTCTTGCGTTATAGATAATATTGATATCCCCCAACCGCTTTGATGGCACCGGTGACAATGCCGGAAGAGAAAACGCCCGCAAATGGCAAGGAGGCGGCCGCCGACAAGGACGACGAGCCCCTCCCGCAGACGGACTACGACTTCAAGGAGGTCGAGGCGCGCTGGCAGGAAAAGTGGGAGAAGGACCACACGTACTGGTTCGACTGGGAGCTGGACGCGCCCGTCTTCTCAATCGACAACCCGCCCCGCTACGCCAACGCCGCGCTGCATCTCGGGCACGCCACGAGCTACACCCAGATAGACTTCGCCGCCCGCTACAAGAGGCTGCGCGGCTACAACGTGTTCTTCCCGCTCTGCGCCGATGTGAACGGCATGCCGATAGAGGTCGCCACCGAAAAGCGCTACGGCGTCAACCGCAAGAACACGCCACGGCAAAAGCTCATCGAGCTGTGCTCGAAGTTCGCCGCCGAGAACATCGCCGAGATGACCCGGCAGTTTTGCATCCTGGGCCACTCGATGGACCCGAGCCTCTTCTACCAGACGGACTCGGCCGCCTACCGGCGCATCACCCAGCTCACGTTCCTCGTCATGCTCGCCAAGGGGCTTGTGTACAAGAAGGAGTTCCCGGTAACGTGGTGCCCTCACTGCGGCACCGCGCTGGCCTCGGCCGACGTCGAGTACCAGGAGCGCAGGACGAGGCTGAACTTCGTGAAGTTCGGCCGGGAGGACGGGAAGACCGAGGTGATCGCCACGACGCGCCCCGAGCTCCTGTGCGCCTGCCAGATGGTCGCCGTCAACCCGGACGACGGGCGCCACCGCGACCTTCTGGGAAAGAGGCTCATCACGCCTATCTACCACAAGAAGGTCCCCGTCCAGGACGACGCAAAGGTCGACCCGGACTTCGGCACCGGCATCGTGATGATCTGCACGATAGGCGACAAGGACGACCTCGAGTGGGTCCACCGCTACAACCTGCCCATCGAGAAGGGCATCGACGCGGACGGACGGATGACCTCGCTGGCCGGCATCTACGCCGGAATGACCATCCGCGAGGCGCGCGAGGCCGCCCTCAAGGACCTCGAGCGCCAGGGCCTGCTCGTCAAGCAGGAGGAGCTTTCGCAGAACGTGGGCACGTGCTGGCGGTGCCACACGCCCGTCGAGTTCCTCTCGGTCCCCCAGTGGTTCCTCAAGACCATCGATTTCAAGGAGCGGATAATCCAAAAATCTGACGAGGTGCGCTGGCACCCGGACTTCATGAAGGTCCGGCTCGAGAACTGGACCAACTCGCTCGCCTGGGACTGGTGCATCTCGAGGCAGAGGTACTTCGCCACCGCCATCCCGGTGTGGGAATGCGTGCAGTGCGGAAAGGCGGTCCCGGCCAAGCCCAACATGTGCTACGTCGACCCGACGGTGTCGCCCCCGCCCGTGGACAAGTGCCCGGACTGCGGCGGGAAGCTCAAGGGCGTCGAGGACGTTTTCGACACCTGGATGGACAGCTCCATCTCGCCCCTCTTCAACACCTTCTGGCAGAGGGACGAGGCCAGGTTCAAGCGGTTGTTCCCGATGTCCCTGCGCCCCCAGAGCCACGACATCATACGCACCTGGGCCTTCTACACCATCCACCGCCACCTCCTGCTCTTCGACAGGAAGCCCTGGGACGACATCATCATCAACGGCTTCATCATGGCCCCCGACGGGTCGCCGATGCACACCTCCAAGGGCAACATAATCGACCCCCTGCCGCTCCTGGCAAAGCACGGCGCCGACGCCTTCCGGTACTACGCGGCGGCCTGCACGCTGGGCATGGACCACGCCTTCCATTCCAAGGAGGTCGTCCACGGCGGGAAGCTCGTGCTCAAGCTCTGGAACATCGAAAAGTTCGTGGGGTCGGCCATCAAGGGCGAGAAGCTCGGGCCCGCCACGCCCGTCCAGATCAAGGCCACGGACCGGTGGATCCTCGCCGCCTACTCGCAGGCGGTCGAGCGCGCCACGGCGTTCATGGACGGGTACCAGTTCGACAAGGCCATGCGTGAAATCGAGGTCTTCCTCTGGCACGAGTTCGCCGACCACTACATAGAGCTCATCAAGCACCGCCGGGACGAATCCTCCCGCTACACGCTCTACACCATCGGGCTCGGGATAGCCAAGATGCTCGCCCCGTTCCTGCCGCATGTGACCGAGGAGATATTCAAGAGGCATTTCCAGGGCATGGAGGGCGGCCGGAGCATCCATCTCTCAAGGTGGCCGGCCCCGGTGCTGAGCGACGAAAAGGCGCTGTCCGCCGGCGCGGGCGCACGCGACGTCGTCGCGAGGCTTCGGGCCTGGAAGGGCTCCAGGGGCCTCCGCCTCGGCCAGCCCATGGGCACCGTCTACATATTCGGAAAGGACGCCGATTCCCTTCGCGATTTCCTCGACGACATGAGGGGCGCGCTGAAGGCGGACCGCATCCGGCTGGCCCGGCCGGCGGAGCTCCGCGAGGAGTTCGTGGGCATCCAACCCGTCAAACAGAAGATAGGCCCGGCGTTCAAGGCCCGCTCCGGCCTGGTGTCCGACGCGATAGAGAAGCTCGACCCCAGGGCGGCGGGCGCCGCGCTGGAGAAAGGCCCGCTGGAGCTCGCATTGCCCGACGGCACGAAGGCGCCGGTCACCCCGGACATGGTGAGGCTCGAGCGCGCCTCGGTGGCCGAGAGCATGCGCGTGGACTCGCTCACCGTCGGCGAGTGGACGGTGCTCGTGGAGCTGCCGCGGAAATAAGGCGCAAGGCGCAGGGCGCAAGGAGCAAGGACGGAAGGGGCAAGGCGCAGGGCGCAAGGGACGAGGGCGCAAGGGGCAAGGCGCAAGGAGCAAGGTCGCACCGAGCACGCGGGATTGCCAATTGGTTTTCTGTCCAGCGGTCCTCTTCACAGGCAAATTCGTTCATCCGGTACAGGGTGAAGAGCGTGCGGGAGAAGAGACCTTCCTCGTCACCGCTTTCTCTTTCCGCCTTGCTCCTTGCCCCTTGAGCCTTGCCCCTTGCTCCTTGCCCCTTGAGCCTTGCTCCTTGAGCCTTGCTCCTTGCGCCATGCGCCTTGCGCCTTCCCCTATTCCTCCTCGTCCGGCGCCTTTATCTCCGAGGCGAACGAGTGGCGGGGCGAGACGGCCTGCTCCTTTCGCTTGAGCTTGGCGTTGAGGATGTCCTGGTACACCGGCTCCAGGGTAACGGCCTTCTGGTAGCACTCCCGGGCCTTCACGGTGTGGCGCATGCTGTCGAGGACGTGGCCCTTCTTGAACCAGGCCTCGGCGCTCTCGGGATTTATGCCCAGCACCTTGTCGAAGGCGGCTATGGCCTCCGTCTTCCGGCCGAGGTCCAAAAGGGCGTTGCCGCGTCCCAGCCACGCCGGGGCGTTCCCCTTCTGCAGCTTCAAAACAACATCGAAGGATTCCAGGGCCTTCCTGTTCTGGCCCATTATGTTGAGCGCCTCGCCCTTGCGCAGGAGCGCCGGCACGAGGCCGGGGTGGTTTGCCAGCGCCCGGTCGTAGGCCTCGAGGGCGGTGTCGAGGTCGCCGATGACGTGAAGCGAATTGCCGAGGTTGTACCACCCCTCGGCGTAGTCGGGGTCTATCTCCACCGCCTTCCGGTAGCACTCCACGGCGTCCTTTATCCTGCCCTGGCGCTCCAGCACGACCCCCCGGTTGTTCCAGGGCACGGCGTACCTGTCGTCGAGGCCCGCCGCCTTCTCGAACCCGGCGGCGGCGCCCGGCAGGTCGCCGACCATGAGGGCCACGGCCCCGAGGTTGTTCCAGGCGCGGGCGTAGCCGGGCTTGAGCCGGAGCGCCTGGTCGTAGCAGTCGCGGGCGTTCTCGTAGTCCTGCATCTCCCGGTAGATGTTGCCCTTGCCCTCGTAGAAGACCTCGCTGGGCCTGAGCTTGAGAGCCCGGTCGTAGGCCTCGAGCGCCTCCTCGTGGCGCTTGAGCGTGCCGAGCACGTTGGCGTAGTTCTGCCACACCTCGGGGACGTCCGGGTCGAGCTCCAGCGAGCGGTGGAGGCACGAGGCCGCCTCCTTGAAGTCGCCGGTGCGGAAGAGCAGGTTGCCCTTGTTGCCCCAAACGCTGGCCACGCGGCTGTCCGCCTCCAGCGAGGCGGTGAACGCCTTTTCCGCCTCGCCGGGCCGCCCCAGGGCGAAGAGCACCGTGCCGCGGTTGTTCATCACGGCCGCGTTGCCGGGCTCGAGCTCCAGCGCCCGGTCGTAGGCGGCGAGGGCCTCACCGAACCTCTCGAGGCCGAGGGCGATGTCGCCGAGCTTGCACCAGCCCGAGGGGTTGTCGGGATTGAGCTTGAGCGCGCGCTCGTAGGACGAGAACGCCTCGGCGTACTTGCCCAGCCGGTTGAGCGCGTCGGCGCGCCGCTCGTGGGCGCCCCAGTCGTTGGGAGCCCTCGTTATCTGCTCGTCGCAGACCGCGATGACCTCCTCCAGCTGGCCGCCGGCGGCGAGCACCGCCTCCTTGTTCCGCAGCGAGGCCAGGTAGTCGGGGTTGATGGCCGCCGCCCGGTCGTAGCACTCGATGGACTCCTTGGGCCGGTTCAGCCCGAAGAGCGCGTTGCCCCGGCCCACCCAGGCGTGGACGAACCCCGGGTCGGCCCCAAGCGCCTTGTCGTAGGCTTCGAGGGCCCTGGCGAACTCGCCGCCGGCGCTGTGGATGCTGCCCAGGTTGCTCCAGGCCTTGGCGTCGTGGCGGTTGATGGCGATGGCCTGCCGCAGCGCCTCCAGGGCCCCGTCGCGGTCCCCCAGGCTGAAGAGGGCCGTGCCCTTCCAGTTCCAGGCCTCCGAGTGGTAGGGGTCCTTCTCGAGCACCTTTTCGTAGCACTTCACCGCGTCCTTCCAGCGCCCGGCCTGGCTCAGCACGTTGCCCTTGCGGTACCAAGCCTCGACGTAGTTCCCGTTGAGCGCCAACGACTTGTCGTAGCAGTCCAGCGCCTCGGCGGTCTTGCCCATAAGGTGCATCGCGCCGCCCCGGGCCGCCCAGGCCTCCTCGCTGTTCGGGTGCAGGTCCATCGCCCGGTCGAAGCACGGGACCGCCTCCTCGTAGCGCTCCATCTCCGAAAGGAGGTTGCCCTTCTCGTACCAGGCCTCGTGGTAGTCCACGCGGATGTGGATTGCCCGGTCGAACGCCTGGAGCGCCTCGGCGTACCTGCCAAGCCGCCGGAGGGCGAGCCCGGTGCGGAACCTTAGCTCGGCGTGGTCGGGCCGGAGGGCCAGCGCCCGCTCGTAGCTTTCGAGGGCCTGGTCCTCCCGGCCCAGCCGGGAGAGCGCCTTGCCCTTGTTGAACCAGACCTCCTCGAAACCTTCGGAGGTGGCTTTGACCCGGTCGTAGCAGGAGACCGCCTCCTCCAGCCGGCCCAGCAGGAAGTAGGCGTTGCCCTTGTCCCTCCAGCCCGCCTCCGAGGCCGGCTCGAACTCGGTGGCCTTCTCGAGGGCCTCGGCGGCCTCGGCCGGCCGCCCGGTGGTGTAGAATATCCGGCCCAGGTCGTGCCAGGCCAGCGCAAAGTAGGGGTTGAGCTCCACCACGCGCTCCAGGGCATCGACGGCGTCCCGGGTGCGGCCCAGGCGCCGGAGCAGCCGGGACCTCGTGAAAAGCTCGAACATGTCGTTGGGGTTGATGGAGAGCGCCCGGTCGCACTCGGAGAGCATCTTTGGGACCTGCGAGGGTTCCACCAGGCCGTCGAGGTGGTCCCAGGCGTCGGAGAAATTGGGGTTGAGCCTCACCGCCTCGCCGAAGGCCCGGACCGCCTCCCAGTTGCGCCCGAGCTCCTCGAGCTCCCGCCCGAAGGCGTGCCAGAGCCTCTCGTCCGGCCGGCCCATCTTCATGAGGATCTCGTAGGCTTCGGCGGACTCCTGGTGCCGGCCCATGAGCGAGAGCACCCCGGCCTTGTTCTGGAGGGCGACGTCGCGGTCGCGGTCGTGCTCCAGCGCGGCGTTGAAGGAATCGAGCGCCTCCTGGAGGCGGCCGAGGTCCTTGAGGGCCGCCCCGCGGTTGTTTTGGGCCCGGGCGGAGGCCGGGTTCACCGCGAGCAGGCGGTCGTACGTGCGGACCGCCTCCTCGTGCCGGCCGGCGTTGTGGAAGGCCACGCCCAGGTTGTTGAGCGCCCGCTCGTGGGCGGGGTCGAGCTCCACCGCCTTGAGGTAGCTCTCAACCTCCTTTTCGAAGTTTTCGAGCTCCGACCAGGCCACGCCCTTGTTGTACCAGACCTCGGCCTGCCGGGGGCTGTGCTTGAGCTCGGTGTTGTAGGCGCGCACCGCGCCGTGGTAGTCGCGGACGGCGTAGAGCTCGTTGCCCCTTTCGAAGTATGCGCCCTTGAGGTCCGGGGCAAGCTGGATGATCCTGTCCCAGCGCTCGAGCGAGCCGCGGTGGTCGCCCAGCGAGGAGAGCTCACGGGCCGACCGCAGGTGCTTCCTCACCTCGTACTGGAGCTCCGCCGGCAGGCCGGCAAGCTCCTTCTCGACGCCCCACCCGGCCTCCTCCGCCGCCTTCCTCGCGCTTGCCTCGGCAGCGCGCGCGGCCGAGAGGGCCGCCCTCTGCGCCTCCTTCTCGGCCTCTATGTCCTTCTCCATCCCCTCGAGCTTCTCGATTATCTTGTAGGCCCGGATGCCCAGGACGAGGTCCTTCGAGTCCAGAAGCTCCACGCCCTTCCCGGCCCATTCCTCCCGGAGCCTGTCGTCGAAGGAATCCAGCGCGATGTAGAGGCCCTCGCGGCCCGCCGAGGAGGCGCCGAGCTCCTGGAGCTCCTCGATTATGCCCTCGTCCTGGCGGGCGCGTGCCAGGTAATCCTTCCCCTCGAGGCGGGCGGTGAGGGCGAGCGCGCCGTTCTCGACGGAGGCGCCGCCGAGCTCGAACCCCATGGCCTCCAGGAGGGCGATGAGCACCTCGTTGAACCTTTCCGGGGGCATCTTCCGGAGAAGCTCCAGCACGCGCTCGTCCTCGGGGTCGGCACCGGGCACGCTACACGTACCGGCGAGCCAGAATTAAAATATGTCGGGCTGGGGAAAGGATATGTTTATGGCCAACTTGTGCAATGCACTTGCATGGCCCGGCTTTTCGGAACCTCGGGGGTGCGGGGCTTCACGAACACGGAGATGACGCCCCGGCTGGCCATGGAGCTTGCCCAGTCCTTCGGCACATTGCTCGGGGCCGGCTCGCGAGTGGCCACCGGCCGGGACACCCGCCACGGGGCCCAGATGCTCGAATCGGCGGCCATTGCGGGCCTCAACAGCGCCGGCGTGAACGTCGAAAGCTGCGCCGTCGTGCCGATGGCGGCGCTCGCGTCCTACATCGTCAACGAGAAGCTCGGGGGCGGCGTGCTCATCACCGGGAGCCACATGCCCCCCGACCGCATCGGCCTGATACTCATCAACTCCGAGGGCGCCTACGAACCCTACACGGTCTCCGACGAGGTGGAGCGCATCCACGCGCAGGGAAAGTGGGCGGCCGTCCCCTACGAGAAGCTGGGCCAGAGCGCCCCGGCCTCGAAGCCGCTCGAACGCTACGTGGGCCGGGCGGGGAAGATGGTCAACCGGCGCTCGATATCCCTGGAGCGCTTCCGCGTCCTCGTGGACGCCGGGAACGGCACGGCCGGCTCGGTGCTGCCGCGCCTTCTGCGCGACCTGTGCTGCGAGGTCGAATGCCTAAACTGCGAGCCGAAGCCGGTCCCGGACCGGGACTGCGAGCCCCGGGCGGCCACATTGTTGAAGACCGCCCGCAAGGCCCGCGAGCTCGGGTGCACCCTTTCGGCCGCCACCGACCTCGACGCCGACCGCGTGGTGTTCCTCGACGAGAAGGCGGAGGGGATCCCCGAGGATGTCGCCGGGTGCATATTCGCAAAGCACGTGCTGGCCAGGCGCAAGGGGCCGGTGGTCGTGCCCATCAATTCCTCCATCCTCATCGAGGGCGTGTGCCGGGAGGCCGGCGTGCCGCTGCACTACTGCAGGGTCGGCCAGCCCTCGACAATGGAGGCCATAAAGAAGCACGGCGCGGTCTTCGCCTACGAGGAGTCGGGGAAGTACTACTTCGTCCGGGACGAGTACTGGTGCGACGGCATACTGGCCACGATGAAGCTCCTCGAGGTGATGGCCACGCACGGCCGGAGCCCCTCGGAGTTGGCCTCGGAGTTCCCCCGCCTTTCACAGGTCAAGCACAAGCTCCCCTGCCCGGACGCCGACAAGCCCCGCATCTACCCGGCCGTGCAAAAGTTCCTCGGGACGCACCCCTTCGAGGAGGTGGACCGGCTCATAGACCTGGACGGCCTCAAGACCATCTACAAGTCCGGGAGCTGGCTCCTCGTGCGCGTCAGCGGCACGGAGCCGCTCGTGCGCGTGTTCGCCGAATCCGGGAAGCCGGACACTGCCCGGGAGCTCGCCGAGTACGGGCTGGACCTGGTCAAGTCCATACTGGAAAAATGACTGCTGACGAGGGTCAAGGGGGATGTGTGAAGGGTGCAGGGACGACTTCAACCTTTACCCTTCAACCTTTACCCTTCACCCTGTTCCCGGCTCTCCGACGCGCCGATTCATCATGGCGGCGTCTCTCTCCCCGTACTGAATGACTGGGGCACCACGGGCGGCGGGGGAGCGCTGGTGCAGGCATGCCATTTGTGCCGGAATGACCAAATTGTTTTTATAATATGAACGCTTTCATTCAAATAATGAAGAATTCCGCCGGGTGGGCGGGTGTCCTGCTTGCGGCCGCCGTCCTGCTTTCGGGCTGCACCGGGACCGCCGTCAACCACCCTCCGGCCATCCGCTCCTTCGAGCCGAAGGGCGACGCCGCGGTGCCCGAGGACGGTTCGCTCCTGTTCAGGGTGGACGCGAGCGACGCCGAAGGGCAGGCCCTCACGTGCCGGTGGTACGTCGACGGGAACCTGGGCCAGATTTCGGGGAAGCCCTTCTCCTTCAACTACACGCCCGGCCGGGCCGTGGGCGTCCACACCCTGAAGGCGGTGGTGTCGGACGGCGCGTTGACCGCCCAGAGGACCTGGAAGGTCACGGTCTTCGACATAAACCACGCCCCGGCCATCGACGCGGGCCCGTCCGGAGGGGGGAGCCGGACGGTCAACGAGGGGGCCAGGCTGGCATTCACGGTCAACGTGACCGACCCCGACGGCGATGCATTCTGGCTGAGATGGACGGTCGACGGCAAAACCGTTTCGGTCAACACGAGCGCCTACACCTTCGACCCGGATTTCAACATGTCCGGCGCCCACGAGGTGCGGCTGACCGCGGGCGACGCCGAGGCCACCTCCGCGATGGTCTGGAACGTCACCGTCGTCAATGTCAACCGGGCGCCCCGCCTGACGGCCTGGAGCCCTCCCGCCGACATCCACCTCATTGAGCTCGGCTGGCAGCAATTCAGCGCCACGGCGGTCGACGACGACGGCGACGCCGTCCGGTACAGCTGGACGGTGGACGGCGAGCCTGCCGGCGAGGGGCCCGCGTTCAATTACACCACGGGCTATTTTTCGGCCGGGAACCGCACCGTGGCCGTTTCGGCGGGCGACGGCGCCCTTTCGGACGGGCATTCCTGGAGCGTCCGGGTGGACGACCGGAACCGCCCGCCGCACATCACCTCGTCGAGCCCGGCCGGCGACGTCGCCGCCGCGGCCGAATACGACGTCCTGGCCTTCTCGCTCGAGGGGGGCGACGACGACGGCGACGCCCTTTCCGTCCTCTGGTACATCGACAACTCCACGGCCAGCGCCGGGAGCGGGGCCGTCTTCAACTACACCCCCGGCTACGATTCGGCCGGGAACCGCACCGTGACGGCGGTCCTCTCGGACGGCACGGATTCGGCCCTCCGGACCTGGAACGTCTCGGTGACGAGGGCCGTGGCGGATTGGACCGTCCTGGCCTACATGAACGGCGACTGCGACCTGGAGCCGTACCTCGTCGAGGACCTCAACGAGATGGAGATGGCCGGCTCCACCGGGCGCGTGAGCATCGTGGCGCAGCTCGACCGCCACCCGTCCTACGACGCCACCTCGGGCGACTGGAGCGGCGCCCGCCGCTACCGGGTGGAGAAGGACGACTCGATGCGCGCCATAGGCTCGCGGCTCCTGGAGGACCTTGGCGAGCCCGACATGGGCGACCCGGAGACCCTTTCCGGCTTCCTGCTCTGGGGGCTCGAGAAGTTCCCCGCCCTCCGCTACCAGGTCGTGCTCAGCGGCCATGGAGACGGCTGGCCGGGCATCTCGCAGGACTTCACGAGCCAAAACGACCGCCTCACCCTGCCGGAGCTTTCGGGGGCGCTGGGAGCGTTCGCCGCACGGCGGGGAGCGCCCATCGAGGTGCTGGAGCTCGACGTCTGCTACTGGGCCATGCTGGAAACGGACTGGGCCCTGCGAAACCTCACGGACTACATCGTCGCCTCGGAGGACATAGACCCCAGCGCCGGCCAGCGCTACGACCTCGCCCTGGGCGCGCTCGTGGCGGACCCGGGCATCTCCCCGCGGGAGCTCTCCATCCGGCTCGTCGGGTCCTTCAAGGAGGCCTACACCGCGGGCGGTTACTATCCCCAGGACAGCGAGACGTTCACGCACTCGGCGGTCGAGACGGCCCGGCTGGGACCGCTCGCGGCCGCGCTCGACGCCCTCTGCGCCCTCCTGGAGGAGGACCTCGCGGCCTTTGCGCCCTCCATCACCTCGGCGCGCGGCGCCGTCGAAAAATACGGCCGGCCCGAGTACATGGACCTTTCCGATTTCGTCCGGAGGCTCCGCTCGCAGAGCACGCACGACGGCCTCAACTCGACGGCGGATGCGGTGCTGGAGGCGCTCAACGCCGCGGTGGCGGCCAATGTGGGCGGGACGCTCCGGCCCCGCTCGGGCGGGATATCGGTCTTTTTCCCGGCCGGGTCCTATTCCTACAAGCCGGCCTACTCCGAGCTGGAGCTCAGCAGGGAGCACGGCTGGGACGCGTTCCTGAAGGCCTACTACAACTCCACCGGCCGTTCGGCCGGCGGGCGCGGCGAGGCGGGCGCCCCCGCCTGCCCGCCTCCCCCGGATGGGTCGGACCCGGCATCGGTTTCCGAGAGGAAACTCTTAAATCCCCGGGCGCCGGATGTTGTCCGGTTCACTTTCGCAGGAGGTTCGTGAGATGGCAAGAGGAAGCGTGTTCTGCGGCAAGTGCGGGACCTACACCCGCCCCGTCCAGGACGCACGCAAGCGGGTCTGCCCCAAATGCCATCCGGAGAAGATCCCGGAGCGCAGGAGCCCACTGGACAAGACCGGCATGCCGTGCAAGGACCGGGGCGTGTGCCGCCCCGAGCGCTGCGTGAAGGCGCTTGAATGCGAGGAAATGATGCGGGCGTAGGGCGGATGAGGGGGAAGGGGGAAGCCGTCCCTGCACCCTTCACTCTGCACCCTCGTCATTTGATCCCGATACGTGCCAGCACATCGTCCACGTCCGCCGGCTTGTCCTGGCGGGGCCGGGCCTCCCGGCGCCGGCGCTCGTTTTCGCGCGAGACGGCCTCCTGGCGGGCGCGCTGATCGTCGGAGCGGGCCTCCTCCGCCGTGCGCAGCCTCTGCTCCACGCCCTTGCCGGCCTGCTCGAGGCGGGATTGCTCGGCCCGCTCCCGGAGCTCCCGGTCGGCGCGCTCGCGGGCCCGGCGCCTTTCCTCGGCCTGGCGCTTCAGGTCATCCTCCCGCTTCCGGCGCTCGAGCTCCTGCATCTGCGATTCGAGCAATCGCCGGCCCTCCTCCTCCTGGGCGCGGGCCTCTTCGCGCTTCTTCTCCTGCACGGCGCGCAGGGCCTCGAGGAACTTTTTCTCCTGCAGGCCCATCTTGGCCTCTGCCTTCGGAGGAAGGCGGGGGACCGCCCTCTCGTCCATGGCGTGGAGCTTGTGGGAGATCTCGCCCAGCGATTCCTGGAGGCCCCTGGACGGCTGGGCCTCCCGGGCGGGAGGCGTTTCCGGCTCCTCGAGGGGCCTGGAGAACACCGGCCGCCCCTCGGTCCAGGCTGGGCCCGCTTTCCGGGAGGGGGGCGGAACCCCCGCCGCCGGCGGCCGGCCGGCCTGGGCCGGCCGCTTCGCAGGAGCGGCGCCCCGGACGCTCTTCAGGATGTCGTCCCGGAGGAGCTGTTCGGCGACCGGTCTGGAAAGCACCTGGCGGGCATCGGAGGGCTCGTCGATGTCGACGAGTTCGACCTCGTCCCCGTCCTCCGGCGCCGCGCCCCGGCCCCCGGGCCCCCCGGCGCCCTCGAGAACGCTCTCCCAGACGGGCTTTTCCCCCCCGGAGATGCCGTAGGGGGCCGGCGGGTGGACCGCCGGTTCCGGTTCGGGCTCGTCCTCGAATGTCACCTCCTCGTCATCGTAGAGGCCGGGAGCCTCCGGCTCGGGCTCGAGCTGCTCCTCCCGCAGGAGCTCGCGGTCCTCGTCGCGGAGGCGCCCTCCTTCACCGCCGTGCAGGAGGTCGTCCAGGGGGCTTGCGCGCACCGCGGCCGGGCGCGTCCGCGCCTGCAGGGGCCGCTCGACCGGGCCGCCGGGGGAGCGGGGCGGGGGCAGCGGCGCGCCCCGGCGGGGCGCCGGCGCCCGGCCGCGCCCGTAGCCGTAGGACGGCGCCGGCCCGACGGCGCGCTCCTCCTCCACCTCGAGGACCGGCTCCGGCTCCCGGCGGATGCCCGTCATGGCCGCCGCCACCGCGTCCGGGACCTCGCCGCGGTAGGAATACGAGGAGGCGCTCCTGTAGTACGAGTCGTCCCGCGGGGCCGATTCTGCACGGCGCCCGCTGACCATGGCGAGCGCCGCCTGCCTCTCGCGCTCGTAGCTCCCCCTGACGAAGAAAAGGTACAGTATCAGGCCGGCGCCCATTATGATGACGATTGCAAGGACCAGCCAGAAAACCGCGCTCTCGAGCGAGGAGCTGGTCTGGTAGACCCCCGGGGCCGGGACGCTGCCGGCCATCGCCAGAAGCTGGGAGGGAACGGCCATGGGAATGCCTGTTCGTATACGACTCTTCCGGATATAAATAATGCGCGCGCCCGCAAAGCTTTATAGGGTTTCATCGTGTTGGGCGCCCCCGGTATTCGCTTTGCTGGTGCGCAGCCGGGCTCCGTTGAGGATAAGCTTCTGCGGTGGGGGAACCGACGTCCCCCCCTATCCCCAGGAGCGGGGCGGCGTGGTCCTGAGCACCACCATCAACAAGTACGCCTACGCCACGCTCATCCCCTCCGAGGGCGAGGGATTCACGGTCCGCTCGCTCGACTACAACGTCGTGGCCAAGTACGACACCCCCGCGGACCTGCTCTACAACGGCGAGCTCGACCTCGTCAAGGCGGCGCTCCGGTGGATGGGCGTCAGGGGCGGGCTCCGGCTCTTCCTACACTCGGACGCCCCCCCGGGCTCGGGGCTGGGCTCGTCCTCGACCATGGCCGTGGCGCTCGTCGGGCTCCTCCGCCGCTACCTGAAAAGGCCCATGACCGACTACGAGATAGCGGAGGCGGCGTACACGATAGAACGGAAGGAGCTCGGCATCCAGGGCGGGATGCAGGACCAGTACGCCGCCGCCTTCGGCGGGTTCAACTTCATCGAGTTCAACCCCCAAAGCGTCATCGTGAACCCCCTGCGCATCCCGCAGGACACCCTCCACGAGCTCGAGTACCGCCTGGTGCTCTGCTACACCGGGCGCACGCGGCTTTCGGCCAACATCCTGAAGGACCAGGTGGAATCCTACCGGCAGGGCAGGGAGGAGGTCATGGACGCCCTCGACCGGATGAAGCGGCTCACCATCGAGATGAAGAACGCCCTCCTGACCGGCCGGCTGGACGACTTCGGGGCGCTGCTCCACGAGGCCTGGGTCCAGAAGAAGCGGCTGGCCAAACAGGTGACCAGCCCCGAGATCGAGCGGATGTACGAGGTCGCCCTGCAGACGGGCGCCGTCGGGGGGAAGATCCTGGGGGCCGGCGGCGGGGGGTACATACTGTTCTTCTGCGATTTCGAAAAGAAGCACCTGCTGACCGGGGCGCTCGAAAAGCTCGGGGGCGAGGTGGTGGAGTTCGGATTCGACCACGACGGCCTCCGGACCTGGGACGTGGGAGAAGCGCGCGAGAGGTGCGCCCGATGAACGGGCGCCGCGCCCGCCGGAGGCGAGCCGCGCCGCCGGGCCGAAACGAGGTCGAGCTCGTGCTGGCCGCGCTCCAGGAGAGCGCCCGGGCCAAGATAGACCTGGGCCCGGAGGAGGCGGGCAGGATAGCGCTCGCGGCGCGCTTCATGGTGGAGTGCTTCCGCCGGGGCGGAAAGGTCATCCTTTTCGGCAACGGCGGCTCCGCCGCCGACGCCCAGCACATCGCGGCGGAGCTCGTGGGCAAGTTCGGGAAGGAACGTGCCGCCCTGCCGGCGCTGGCCCTGAACGTCAACACCTCGGTGCTTACCTCGATATCCAACGACATGGAATACGGCGCGGTTTTCTCCCGCCAGGTGGAGGCGCTGGCAGGCGCCGATGACGTCGTCGTCGGCATCAGCACCAGCGGGCGGTCGCCGAGCATCCTGGAGGGCGTGCGCGCCGCGCGGCAGAAGGGCGCCCGCACGATAGGGATGACCGGGCTCGCCGGGGAGCCGCTGCGCAAGGCCGTGGACCTGTGCCTCACCGCGCCGTCGCACAAGACCCCCCGCATCCAGGAGGTCCACATCACGATGGGCCACATAATCTGCGAGCTTGTCGAGCAGGGCCTTTTCGGCTGAGGCTGATGTTTCATTCCATTTTATATATATCCTGTGGAATATTACCAGCGATGCCCGGCCCGCCGTCCGCCCCCCTCTCCGCCGCAAAGGCCGTACCGGCGAGCACGGCGGCGCCCCCCTCCCAGGCCAGGGGCCGCACGCTCGAGGACAGCTCCGGGGCGCTCCGGGCGATGGAGAACCCCATCAGCGCCACCTTCGACCTCGCCGAGTCCGTCAACGAGCGCGTTCCGCACATAAAGAAGATGGTGAAGTACGCCTCGGTGTTCGTCGCCTTCGCCCTCTTCCTCGATTTCATCATGATCATCCTGCTTTTGCCGGCGCCCCTGCTCTCGCTCGTCTGCCTGGCGTTCTTCGTCGTGGGCCTGTTCTCCCTCTACTGGATGCGTCAGGTGGGGGCGTTCTTCGACAGGTTCGCGAGCCGCCACGTCGCCATCAAGATGATGCGCGAGGGCGACCCGGTGGTCCACGTGCCCCGGGGGAAGGACTCGCTGGACAGGCTGCTCAACCACTTCAGGCGGTCGAGCCCGGCCCTCGAAAACCTCCTGCGCCAGAGCCCCGGGGCCCTGCGGGCGCCGGCGATAATGAAGGGCGCTTCCGGAGTTGACTACTCGTTCGATGCCTGCGTGACCGTCCCGGAGGCCTGGCCCGGCGGGGCGCTGGGGCTCGGTAGCCCCGGCTACGCCCTCTATATAAAGATCCTGCCCGGTATTCCCCAGATGAAGGACCTCAGGGCAGTCGAGAACGCCGTCGCCGACGTGGTGGGCGCGACGCGGCTTCCCCCGGGGCGCGTGGTCATCCTGGCGGAGAACCGCGACGGCCGGGAGCCGCTCCTGCCCCAGGACGTGTACGACCATGTGACCGGGTCACGGCTCGTCCTCCCGGCGGGCCGCCAGAGCTTCGTTGCCAACCTCCAGGTGATCACGGTCGACACCGACGGCACCTACGATTTCGTGCCCATGATATCGACGCCGCCGGAAGCGCTGCCCTAGCGGCGGCGCCTCCCCCGGACAAACGGCTAGGCGCGCCTTTTTCGCCGCACCGCGACGAGCACGAGCACGGCGCCCGCTGCAAGCAGGGCCAGCGCCCCTTCGAACCCGGGCGTCGAGGCCGCCCCGGGGCTCCGTATCCGCACCTTCTGCGTCACGGTGCTGTTCAGGCTCCCGTCGCTCACGGTCAGCGTCACGGTGTAGATGCCCGCCTTCTTCCAGGAGTGCGCCGTCGCGCCCTTCGTGTCCGTCTTCCCGTCCCCGAAGTCCCAAAGGTACGACGCGATCGCGTCCCCGTCCGGGTCCCACGAGCGCGTCGCATCGAATGGGACCTTCTTCCCGGCCTCGGCGCTCGCGTCCGTCCCGCCCACGGCCACCGGCCCGGCGTTTATCCGCAGCGTGGTCCCGGGCTCCGCCCAGCCGCTCCACACATTGTACTCGCTCTTGATGCGGTAGCGGAACTGGTAGGCCATCCCGCGCTCCGCACCGTAGTCGGCGGACGCAAGGTCCCCGCCGTTCTGCCCGACCTCCATCCAGTTGCTCCAGGTCCCGAGCTCGCCCCGGTAGTAGGTCGCACGCCGGACCTCGAGGTCCCCGTCGATTATCCGGACCCCGCCCGCCGCGGACCCGCCCAGCGTCACCTTGATGAGCGGGTCGTTCTGCATCCCGCTTGCATAGCTCACCGTCGCCGTGTTCGCCCCCGCGCCCACGGAGATGCCGTCCGTCGAGGCCCACGGGCCCCACAGCCCGGCCCTGTTGCGCGCCCTCGCCCCGATGTAGTACACCGGCCCCACGCTCAGGTTCAGCCCCGATATCGTGAGGTCCGCATCGGCCGCCGCCGTCGGCCGCATCACATCCGAGCCCTCCCGGCTCGTCCCGACGCGGTACTCGTAGCCGGCGACATCGCTCTCGGCGTCCGTGAACACGAGCGTCGCATGCAGGCTTATCGCGCTCGGCGTCTCCGTCCCGTCGTCCACCACCGTCCCGGACGGCGGCGTCGTGTCCACCGCCGTCCTCGCATCGCCCTCGCCCCCGGGGTACTCCTCGAGGTTGCCGGCACGGTCCCGCGAGCGCGCCTGGAACCGGTAGACATGGCCCTGCTGCCCCTCGAACTCCGCCGAGGTGGCCGTCGTCCCAGAAAGCCAGTCCGTCCACTGCCCGCCCCCGTCGCGGAAGGCCACGTCGTAGTTGACTATCCCCGAACCGCCGATGCCGTCCGTCCCGGTCCACTCCACCGTGAACCGCACCGTCGTCTGGTACTCCGGCAGCCGCTTCACCGCCGACGCCGGGACGTTCGGGTCTATCGTCGTCGCGGTGTCGCCGTTCCCGCCGGAGTAGATCTTCCGGTTCCCGGCGATGTCCGTCGCCCTGGCCCGGAAGTAGTAGGTGTGCCCCGGCTCCCCGGAATAGGTCTGCATCGTCTGCGACGTCCCGACCACCCAGTCCGTCCATTCCCCGTCGTCTATCTTGACCTGGACGTCGAACGGGTTGGCTATCAGCCCCGAGCCGGGAGCCGGGTCCTGCCCGCCCCAGGTGACATCGAAATCGTTCTGCTTCGAGTACTGCGGCGACGCGGCCGCCGCCTCCGGCGCCACGCTGTCTATGCTGAAGTACCCCGGGCCCAGGCTCATCAGGTTCCGGGACCAGTCGGACCAGAGCGTCCCGTCGAACACCCGCGCCCGCCAGTAGTAGTTCTTCCCGCTCTGGAACATCTGCCCCGGCGGGGTGTTGTACACCGCCGTCTCGTTCGAGGCGTATTCCGCCTTGGTCCAGCCGGCCGTGCTCTGCGTCATGTCCAGCGTCCGGAAGATGGCCGCAAAGTCCCTCGTCTCGCTGAGCTGGACAAAGTACTTCAGCGTGTCGTTGTCCGGGTCGAAGCACAGTATCCTGAACGTCGGGACTATCCCGACGTAGCTGTTCTCGCCAGGGCCCAGAAGCACCGGGATGTTCGGGGGCCGGTCGTACCTGATGGTGATGTTGCTGAACGTCACCCGGCCCATGCCTCCGACGCTGAAGTAGATGGGTATCGCTATGAAGCCGAACTGGTCCTTCTCGTTCAGGTGGTCGCCTATCCACTGGTTCAACGTGCTCGAGAAGTCGTTCACCCACTCGCTGCCGTTCAAGAAGCCGGGATGCTGGTACTCGATTATCTCGCCCTCGGCGCCGACGTCGATGAGGATGTCCTTGGGGTCGGTGCCGTACTTGTAGTCCAGCGAGAAGTCCAAAAGCTTCGGGGAGGCCGAGGCCTTGGTGGAGTTCATGTGTATCATGTACTTGAGCCCCGAGCCGGCCGCGGGGAAGTCCAGCCACTGGCCCTTGGCGCCGGTGACGTTGTACCAGGTCCGGCCGTCGTTGGACAGGAACACGCTGTAGAGCTGGCCGTTCGCGGTGATGTTCCAGGTGGGCCGGGCGGCCAGTATCCGGGCGTATTCGTTGGGCCTGGGCGCGGTGTAGGCGCGGGAGATGAAGGTGCCGTTGAACCAGGGTGGCTGGAGGAAGACGCTTACCGTGCCGTCGGTGCCGTCGGCGGTCACCACATCGTTCATGCCGTCCTGGTTGATGTCGCCGATGGCTATCCCGGTGGGCTTCTTGCCGGTGTTCATGCTTTTCTGGTTGAAGAGCTTCCCGGCCGAGGTCTGGTTGTAGATGGCGAACTTGTTCTCGGCGTTGTTGGCCAGGAGGAGCTCGTTCTTTCCGTCGGCATTGATGTCGCCGATGACCATGTCGCGGGGCGAGGAGACGCCGTTCGTGTAGTCCACGCGGGTGCCGATGTCCCCCGAGCTCTGCGGATAGACACTGAGGTAGAAGGCCCCCCCGCTGTAGTAGTACCAGCAGAACGCGATGTCGTCGCTGCCGTCACCGGTGATGTCGCCCACGGCGACCGGGTAGGGCTCCGTGTAATGGTACCAGTCGTAGTTCCAGGAGGTCAGGGTGTACGAGGCATGGGTGGCGAGCGAGCCGCTGCTCTGCTCAAGGACCCTGAGCGTGGGGTCGGAATAATAATAATAGTACGGGTTGCCCTTGTCGAAGAGCGCCACCTCGTTGCCGGAATGGGAGACAAGGTTGCCTATCGCCACGCCGCTCGGGTACACCCCCGTCGAGAAGCTCCCGGAATCGAACCCGCCGCTCGTGGTGTTCTGGAAGTAGTATTTCATCGTCTTGCTCGCCTCGTCGGTTATCACGAGGTCCTTCTCGCCGTCGTTGTTGATGTCCCCGACGTCGACGAAGTAGGCGTTGGAGGTCCCGGTGTTCACGGAGATGGTGCTCTTGGCGTTGAGCGTGCCGTCGGATTTCTGGGTCAGGACGTCCAGGTTGGTCGCGGAGCTTCCGCCGCAGGCCACCGCGACGTCAATGAGGTCGTCGTTGTTCAGGTCCCCCAATGCGAGGTGCCAGGGACGCGTGCTCGTGGAATACGAGGTGCTGTACTTCAGGTCCCCGGTGGAGCTCGTCGTGTAGACGCTTATGTTGTTGTTGGCGTAGTTGCAGACCAGGACCTCGTTCTTGCCGTCGTTGTTTATGTCCCCGACGGCCACGCCGGTCGGGGTGCTGCCGGCGCCGTAGGACTTGCGCGCGTTGAGCGGCCCGAGCTGGCTCAGGTGGAGCGTCAACGCCTCCCCGGTGTCGACCGTGGTGGTGTTGTTGTACTCGGGCTGGTTGTTGCCGTCGCCGCCCCAGCCGGCCGGCGTGTCGTTCGTGTGGTCCACGTGGATGGTCCCGCCCAGGAAGCTCCCGGTAACCTTGAACGTGGCGTTGAGGACGGTGGAGTTGGCCGGAATGCGGAAGCTCAGGCTCCCGTCGTCGCCCTTTTCCGGGAAGAGGAAGTCCTGCTGGGAGTTCCCGTTGGCAAAGTTCACGAGCGTGCCGATCTCGGCAGGCACCGCGCCCGACTGGGCCGGGAGCACCGCCAGGGCGGCCAGAAGCTGTATCATAACCACCATTACCGCGCCTATCACCTTGCTCGTCATGGGTTCACCGCACCGCTGCAGCCGCACCACCGGGGTTTCGCGGTTTTTGCATTCATCTTCCATTATATAAGGATATTCGTACGAACGGTTAGGTATTTATGAACCAGCCGTGGCGGTATGCCCTCCCCTCCAGCCCTGGAGGGTGTCTGGCCAAGCTGGCGTGGCAGGCCCCGCACCGGTTTGCGGGGCATAGGTTGCCTGAAAGGGGCGCGACGGCGCATCCCCGGATCAACCGCTAGGCGCTCCGCCTCCGCCGCCACGCGGCCAGCACGAGCACGGCGCCCGCTGCAAGCAGGGCCAGCGCCCCTTCGAACCCGGGCGTCGAGGCCGCCCCGGGGCTCCGTATCCGCACCTTCTGCGTCACGGTGCTGTTCAGGCTCCCGTCGCTCACGGTCAGCGTCACGGTGTAGATGCCCGCCTTCTTCCAGGAGTGCGCCGTCGCGCCCTTCGTGTCCGTCTTCCCGTCCCCGAAGTCCCAAAGGTACGACGCGATCGCGTCCCCGTCCGGGTCCCACGAGCGCGTCGCATCGAATGGGACCTTCTTCCCGGCCTCGGCGCTCGCGTCCGTCCCGCCCACGGCCACCGGCCCGGCGTTTATCCGCAGCGTGGTCCCGGGCTCCGCCCAGCCGCTCCACACATTGTACTCGCTCTTGATGCGGTAGCGGAACTGGTAGGCCATCCCGCGCTCCGCACCGTAGTCGGCGGACGCAAGGTCCCCGCCGTTCTGCCCGACCTCCATCCAGTTGCTCCAGGTCCCGAGCTCGCCCCGGTAGTAGGTCGCACGCCGGACCTCGAGGTCCCCGTCGATTATCCGGACCCCGCCCGCCGCGGACCCGCCCAGCGTCACCTTGATGAGCGGGTCGTTCTGCATCCCGCTTGCATAGCTCACCGTCGCCGTGTTCGCCCCCGCGCCCACGGAGATGCCGTCCGTCGAGGCCCACGGGCCCCACAGCCCGGCCCTGTTGCGCGCCCTCGCCCCGATGTAGTACACCGGCCCCACGCTCAGGTTCAGCCCCGATATCGTGAGGTCCGCATCGGCCGCCGCCGTCGGCCGCATCACATCCGAGCCCTCCCGGCTCGTCCCGACGCGGTACTCGTAGCCGGCGACATCGCTCTCGGCGTCCGTGAACACGAGCGTCGCATGCAGGCTTATCGCGCTCGGCGTCTCCGTCCCGTCGTCCACCACCGTCCCGGACGGCGGCGTCGTGTCCACCGCCGTCCTCGCATCGCCCTCGCCCCCGGGGTACTCCTCGAGGTTGCCGGCACGGTCCCGCGAGCGCGCCTGGAACCGGTAGACATGGCCCTGCTGCCCCTCGAACTCCGCCGAGGTGGCCGTCGTCCCAGAAAGCCAGTCCGTCCACTGCCCGCCCCCGTCGCGGAAGGCCACGTCGTAGTTGACTATCCCCGAACCGCCGATGCCGTCCGTCCCGGTCCACTCCACCGTGAACCGCACCGTCGTCTGGTACTCCGGCAGCCGCTTCACCGCCGACGCCGGGACGTTCGGGTCTATCGTCGTCGCGGTGTCGCCGTTCCCGCCGGAGTAGATCTTCCGGTTCCCGGCGATGTCCGTCGCCCTGGCCCGGAAGTAGTAGGTGTGCCCCGGCTCCCCGGAATAGGTCTGCATCGTCTGCGACGTCCCGACCACCCAGTCCGTCCATTCCCCGTCGTCTATCTTGACCTGGACGTCGAACGGGTTGGCTATCAGCCCCGAGCCGGGAGCCGGGTCCTGCCCGCCCCAGGTGACATCGAAATCGTTCTGCTTCGAGTACTGCGGCGACGCGGCCGCCGCCTCCGGCGCCACGCTGTCTATGCTGAAGTACCCCGGGCCCAGGCTCATCAGGTTCCGGGACCAGTCGGACCAGAGCGTCCCGTCGAACACCCGCGCCCGCCAGTAGTAGTTCTTCCCGCTCTGGAACATCTGCCCCGGCGGGGTGTTGTACACCGCCGTCTCGTTCGAGGCGTATTCCGCCTTGGTCCAGCCGGCCGTGCTCTGCGTCATGTCCAGCGTCCGGAAGATGGCCGCAAAGTCCCTCGTCTCGCTGAGCTGGACAAAGTACTTCAGCGTGTCGTTGTCCGGGTCGAAGCACAGTATCCTGAACGTCGGGACTATCCCGACGTAGCTGTTCTCGCCAGGGCCCAGAAGCACCGGGATGTTCGGGGGCCGGTCGTACCTGATGGTGATGTTGCTGAACGTCACCCGGCCCATGCCTCCGACGCTGAAGTAGATGGGTATCGCTATGAAGCCGAACTGGTCCTTCTCGTTCAGGTGGTCGCCTATCCACTGGTTCAACGTGCTCGAGAAGTCGTTCACCCACTCGCTGCCGTTCAAGAAGCCGGGATGCTGGTACTCGATTATCTCGCCCTCGGCGCCGACGTCGATGAGGATGTCCTTGGGGTCGGTGCCGTACTTGTAGTCCAGCGAGAAGTCCAAAAGCTTCGGGGAGGCCGAGGCCTTGGTGGAGTTCATGTGTATCATGTACTTGAGCCCCGAGCCGGCCGCGGGGAAGTCCAGCCACTGGCCCTTGGCGCCGGTGACGTTGTACCAGGTCCGGCCGTCGTTGGACAGGAACACGCTGTAGAGCTGGCCGTTCGCGGTGATGTTCCAGGTGGGCCGGGCGGCCAGTATCCGGGCGTAGTCGTTGGGCTTGGGGGCGGTGTACGCCCGTGAGATGAACGACCCGTTGTACCACACCGGCTGCAGGTAGACGCTGACCTTGCCGTCGGTCCCGTCGGCGGTGAGGACGTCGTTGCGGCCGTCCCGGTCGACATCGCCTATCGCCACCCCCGTCGGCTTCTTGCCGGTGCCCACGGTCTTGAGGCTGTTGAGGCGTCCGCTGGAGGTCTGGTTGAACACGTTCATCTTGGCATCGTTGTTGTTGGTGACGATGAGCTCGTTGTACCCGTCGCTGTTTATGTCGCCGATGGCCATGCACCGCGGCGAGGACACCCCGCTGTAGTCCACCCTGGAGCCGATCTCCCCGCCCGAGGTCTGGCAGAAGAGGCTCAGGACGTATGACTGGCCGCCGTAGGTTATCCAGCAGACCGCGATGTCCGCCCTCCCGTCGCCGGAGAGGTCGCCCACCTTGACCGGCATCGGGCTTGCATACGTGTTCGGGTCGTAGCAGTACATCCCGTAGAACTGGATGCCGTAGTGCTGGGCAAATCCGCTGCCGCTCTGCTCGAGCACCCTCATTGTCGGGTCCGTATAATAGTAGTAGGCGCCGCCGCCGTAGGGCGAGCCCTTGTCGAAGAGCGCCACCTCGTTGCCCGAATGGCCGCTGACCAGTTCGCCGATGGCGACGCCGGAGGGGCGGATGCCGGTGGAGTAGGTCTGCGCGCTGTCCAGGAGCCCGGTGGTGGTGTTTTGCAAAAACCACACGAACTTCTTGCCGTCCTCGTCGGCCGTGGCCACGTCGTTGTACCCGTCGTTGTTGAGGTCGCCGATCGTTATGTAATAGGACTGCGAATTGCTCGAGGTGACGGAATAGGTGGACTTGGAGTTCAGGGTGCCGTCGGATTTCTGGGTGAGCACGTCGACGTTGCAGGTCGAGCCGTAGCCGCAGGCCACGACCAGGTCGGGGAGGTTGTCGTTGTTGACGTCCCCCGCGGCGATGTCCCAAGGGCGGCTGCTCGTGCTGTACGAGGTGCTGTACCTGAGCTCCCCCGAGGCGTTGGTCTTGTAGACGCTGATGTTGTTGTTGGCGTAGTTGCAGACCGCGACCTCGTCGTACCCGTCGTTGTTGATGTCCTCCATGGCGATTCCGGTCGGGGTGCTGCCGGCATCGAAGGACCGCCGCGGGAGGAACGGCCCCAGCTGGCTCAGGTGGAGCGAGAGCGCCTCTCCGGCGTCGACCGAGGTGGTGTTGTTGAAATCGGGCTGGTTGTTGCCCTCGCCGCCCCAGCCGGCCGGCGTGTCGTTCGTGTGGTCCACATGGAGGGTCCCGCCCAGGAAGCTCCCGGTAACCTTGAACGTGGCGTTGAGGACGGTGGAGTTGGCCGGAATGCGGAAGCTCAGGCTCCCGTCTTCGCCCTTTTCGGGGAAGAGGAAGTCCTGCTGGGAGTTGCCGTTGGCAAAGGCCGAGAGCGTGCCTATCTCGGCCGGCACGGCGCCCGCGCCAGCGGGGAGGATTGCCAGGGCGGCCGCAAATTGCATCAATACTATCAGTAATGCTCCGAACGTCTTGCTCGCCATAGGTACACCTGCCCGCTCCTGAGTATCTCCCCGCTATCCCGGCTGTTTTTTACAATGACCTTCCATTATTTAATAATATTCGTAGAGACAATCAGGTATTTATCAAGGGTTGCAAAGCGGGGAAACCGCTCCCGGGCCGGCCGTAAAGCAATATAAGGCCGTTGCGCGATACTTCCCGCATGTTCCTTCGCCAGTTCAAGTCCTCCACGGGCGCCAACATGTCCTACATCGTGGCCGAAGGGCCGGGGGGCGCGGCCGCCGTCATAGACCCCACCGGCGACCTCTCCCGGGTCACGGAGGTCATCGAGGCCGAGGGCCTGAAAGTGGGATACATCCTGACCACCCACTCTCACCCGGACCACATCTCGGGAAACGGCCGGCTGGCGGCCGACACGGGCGCCAGGATAGCCGCCCACCGGCTCGCCTCGATGAAGAAGGACCTGCCGCTCGATGACGGGGCCGTCCTCAAGGTGGGCGCGCTGGAGATAAAGGTCCTCCACACCCCCGGCCACAGCCGCGACGGGGTGTGCTATCTCGTCGGGAACAAGCTCTTCACGGGCGACACGCTCTTCGTCGGCGAGTGCGGCCGCACCGACATCCCCGGCGGGGACGCCGGGGCGCTGTACGACAGCCTGTTCAACAAGCTCCTGAAGCTCCCCGACGACACCGAGGTGTTCCCCGGCCACGACTACGGCGCGCGCCCCACCTCCACCATCGGCCGCGAGCGCAAATCCAACTACGTCCTCGAGCCCCGCACCCGCCAGGAGTTCCTGGAGTTCATGGCGGAACCGTGACTTCCGTGAGCCGGGAGCCGGGAGCCGTGAGCCGGGAGCCGGGAGCCGGGCGCGTTGGCAGTAAGAACCTGAACACTGGACCCTGAATCCTGTCGTTCCCCAGCACCCGGCACCCAGCATCCCGCGCCCCGAGTCCGTCCCGTTCCCCCGGCTCACGGCTCACGGCTCACGGTTCACGGTTTCAACAATCGTTATATAGACCCATCTCCTACAGCAAGCAAATGGCCCGCGTGAAGACGTCGACCTACCGCCGGACGCCGACGCCGGCCGGCCTCGAGATGATGGAAAAGGGCGAGCTCAGGTGGCTCGACACAGACACCTTCGCCAACTTCAACACCGGCATCCTGGAGGAATACCTCGACGAGCAGAACCGGGGCGAGGGCTTCGACCGCTCCGCCTTCAAGTGGTCCCAGATCCTGCCGGCGATCGCCATCGGGACGCTTTTCGCATTCATCATCCAGTACGTCGGCCTCAAGGTCGGCATCGCCGTCGGCGCCGCCTGGTATGTCATCTACATCCTGGCCCTCTGGTGGCGCTGGACCCCGGCCGAGAACAACCTCGCCTCGTGCGCCGGCTCGGCGGCCCAGTACATCTCCTCCGGGTTCGTGTTCACGTTCCCGGCGTTGTACCTTCTGAGCTACCACCCCGACTACACCCACATCATCAAGCCGGAGCAGCTGCCAACGGCGGCTCTGGCCTTCCTGTGCACGGTCATCAGCGCCTGGCTGGGCATAATGTACTTCATAATCTTCCGGCGGCTCTGGGTCGTCGAGGACACGCTCCCGCTCCCCGGCTTCGAGGCAGGCATCAAGCTGCTGGACATCGCCAAGGACCTCACGTCGGGCGCGGTGGAATCCGCCAAGCGGTCGATGAGGATGGTCGCGGCCTGGGGCGGGGGGATAGCCCTCTTCGTGCTGCTGCGGGACATGCCCATCGTCAACAAGCGGTCCATCCTCGACTCGATCTTCGGCGGCGCCAACTACAAGGGCGGCATCATCCAGATGTCGGCGGCCGATTCGAAATACACCTGGATAAGCTACAACATCGCGCCGATGCTCTTCGGCATCGGCTGGTTCCAGCGCTTCCGCACCGCGCTCATGGTGTCGCTGGGCACGTTCGTCAGCTGGTTCATCATCATCCCGGCGGCGGTGCTCATGCACGTCCCGGTCGAGCACGACGGCGCCTGGGTGGACGTGGGCTCGCTGACGTTCGCTTCGTACACCGCCTACAAGAGCATCTCCAACCCGATAGCCATCGGGGCGATACTGGGGGGCGGCTTCACCGCGCTGTTCAAGATGGCGCCCTCGTTCGGAAAGGTCTTCCGCGACGTGGCGCAGGCCGTCCGGGGCGGGGGCGGCTCGGGCGGCGACTGGGTCGAGAGGAAGGGCTGGTACGAGTGGCCCCTCAAGGTCATGGTGTTCTACATCCCGGCCGTGTTCGTCACGATAGGCACCGCATTCTGGCTCCTGGGCGGATTCCCGCCCGTGCAGTCGTACGTGTACGCCGCCGTGCTCGTCGCCGCCGTGTTCTTCCTCGGCGCCATCGCCGTCAAGGTGATGGGCGAGGTGGGCATCGAGCCCGTGTCGGGGACGTCGTTCATCGCCCTGCTGATAGTCATCGGCCTGCTCAAGCTCATCGGCACGCCGAACTCGGTCATCGCGGTCATGGCCATCCTGGGCACGACGGTGTTCGCCTGCTCCATCTCGATGTCTGGCAACGCCATATCCAACTTCAAGTACGGGCTGTACGTGGGCAACCGGCCCTACCACCTGGTCAAGGCGATGCTCGTGGCGCTCATACCGGGCGCGATCGTGGCCGTTGCGGCCGCCGCCTTCTTCTCGTACGGCCTGGCCACCCAGAAGCTGGACTTCATGGCCCCGCAGGCCCACGCCTTCGCCTACATGGTCCAGGTGATACTGGGCGGGCAGACCGCCGGCCAGCTCCTGTCGTACCTGGCGTTCGGGTTCTCCATCGGGGTTTTCATGGAGATCATGACCGGCATGGGGACCTCCTTCGGGCTGGGCATGTACTTCCCGCTCTGGCAGGCGTTCGCCCTGCTGACGGGGGGCGCCGCCCGGGACCTCTGGCAGAAGCACGTGGTCGACCCCCGGGCCAGGGCGGAGAAATGGTCGGAGCGCCAGCGGACGCTCAAGATGCTGGACGGGTTCATGATGGCGACAGGTTTAATCGTGGGTGAGGCGATTATGGGGACGATGGTGGCGGTCGTCATCATGTTCAGCTGAAGGCCGTCCGGAGCCAGGGAGGATAGGGATGACGGACCCGGAGAGCAGGAGGGCGCGGGCGCGCCCGAAGAAGAGGGAGGAACGGAGGAGCCGCTGGAAGAGGTACCTCCTGGTATTCCTCGCGGTGGTGGTCATCTTCCTCATGACCTTCACCAGCCTGATGCCCCTTTTCACCGGACGCTGAGCCGCGCCGGAAAGACCCGAGGTCCGCCATGACAGTCCCTGGGAAAACTCCGGAACCGCTCGCCCCGGACGAGCACCGCCGCAGGCTCAGGGAGCTCCTGCGCACCACACCGGGGCTCCTCATGAACGTGCTCGAAACCGTGGCAGGGGCCGGCGACAAGGAGCTCCTGCGCTCCGTGGTGGAGGCGGCGTTCTTCCTGTTCTCCGGCCAGGAGGAGGCCCTGCCCGGCGGCAGCGACTTCTGGACCCGCATGAAGGCCAGCGTCTCGCCGCCCCGGGACCAGCTCCCGCCGGCGGAGGAGCGCGGGGCGCAATGGAAGGCCGTCGAGCGCCTGCGCCGGGAGCTCGACCGCCACCTCTCCGGCCGGCCGGATGTCCGCTCCGCGCTGGCGGAGCTCGACCGCCTGGGCTTCCCGCCGGCGGCGGCCGACGCTGCCGGGGGCTTCGCGCCGGCGCGCCCGGCCCCGGCCCCGCCGGGCGGCCTCGACGCCGAGATAGACGCCGTGCGCCGGAGGCTCAGCGGCTCCCCTGCGGCGGAGCCCCCGGCGACCGCCCCCCCGCCGTTCGCCCAGGTGCTGCCTCCGGGGCCGAAGGCCGGAGAGGGGCCGGAGACGCCCCGCTCCCTCGAGGAGAAGCTGGCGCTCTACGAGGAGGAGGCCCGCATTGCGCGCGCCGACCTCGGCAGGCTCCAGAAGAAGTACACCGAGAACCTCGAGCTGCTCAAGGAGGAGGCCCGCGACCGGGGCTCGCTCCAAAAAGAGCTCGGCACCACGCAGACCGAGGTCGCCCGGGCGCAGGAGAGGCTCAAGGAGGAGCAGGAGAAGCTCGCCGACGCGCACCGCAGGCTGGAAAAGCGCGAGCGGGAGCTCGAAACGCTCGAGGAGCGCCTCCACGCCACGGAGCTCGCGCTCGTCCGCAAGGAGGAGGAGATCGCGATGGCCATGCAGCACCTGCGCGACGAGGAGGCGGAGCGCCGCCGGATGCTGGACGCCCTCCGCGGGGAGGCCCGCGACAAGGCCCAGATGGAGCACCGGTTGAAGCGCCGGGAGGAGGAGCTCTCCCGCCTGGAGGCGCGGATCATGGAGGAGGAGAAGCGGATAGCGGCCCTCCGCGGCTCCCAGGCGATCTCCGAGGAGGAGGCCATGCGCAAGGCGGCCGACCTCAAGCGCCGGGAGGAGGCCGTCCGGGCGCAGGAGGCCCAGATGCGCACGAGGCTGGAGGCGCTGCGCTCCGATGAGGAGCAGCTCCGCGACAGGGTCTCGGTCCTGAAAAGGGAGATGCGCGACGGCGAGCTGGCGCAGGCCCAGCTCAAAAAGCGCGAGGAGCTCCGGGCCGCCCTCGAAGTGCGCTACCGGCAGAAGGAGGAGGAGCTCGTCCGCGAGCTCCGCGAGCTCGAGCGCCTGAAAGCGGGCTTCGGGGACGCCGGAGGGGCCGAAGACCTGGACAGGCAGGCCGCGGCCGAAAGCCCGGCCGGGACGGCCGCGCCCATGCCTTTGGCGCCCGACGCTGCCGGGCAGGCTTCGCCGCTGCCGCCGGCCCGCGCGATCGATGGCGCGCCTTTCGGCCCGCCGCCCGGACCCGCCGCCCAGCCGCCCACCGGGCCCGCCCCGCTGGTCAGGCTGCTCGTGGTGGCGCCCCCCGGCGAGTCCGGGGCGCCCCCGGAGCCCGGGCCCTCCGAAGCCCCCTCCGGCCCCGCAGGCCTCTTCCCCGAAACCGCGCCCCGGAAGGACCGATCCCGCGAGGAGATATTCGAGATGCTGGCCCGTAAAAAGAAGCCGAAGTGAGGCCGGGCGGAAAAAAAACGGTCTTTGCGCCCCGGCCGGGCGCTCATCCCCCGGGCGGGTCGGGCGCGCACGGGGCGCCCATGAACTCGTCGAGCCGGGACTTGCGCATGCGCCCGTTCTCGAAAAGCGAATCGACCGCCTGCTCCATTATGGCGACCCTCTGGCGGGTGTATTCCTTCACCCCGTAGCGCTCGGAGAGCTTTTTGGATATCTCGATGTACTTCTTGACGCTCTTCTCGTGGACCGTCAGTATGAGCTTGCCGCCGCAGCGGGGGCAGGCGCCCTTGAGAGGCATGCGCCGGAACCGGCTGTTGCACTTGGGGCAGCGCGTTATCTGTTTGGAGAACCGCTTGAGGTTCCCGGTGATGTCCGGGAGCAGGTGCGTCTCGATGACCCTCGCCGCCATGTCCGGGACGTCCACCGCCCGGAGCTTGAGCCCCAGATTGAACTGGGCGTCCATCTTCCGGCTGGTCGAGCCCAGGGTCTTGTAGGCGCTCTCCTTCGGGCCCTCGCCGATGTCGGCGGTGTCGTGGGTGAAGCCGAAGCCCTCGTACTGGGCCGGCGTGCCGATGCGGCGCCCGACCGTGTCCATCAGGAGCTCCACCTCCTTTGCGGGCGCGTTCCGCACGGTGGCCCTGTAGAAATCGAGCGGGTAGAAGTTGCCGACGTCGAGGTTCAGGGCCTCCTTGTCGATCTCGGAAGGCTCGACTATTGCCGAAAGGACCAGCGGCGCGTCCATGCGCCCCCCGCGCTTCACCGGCAAAAACGATTCCGAGAAATTGAGCAGGCCGTCCAGGAGCAGCATCACGCAGTCCTCGTCGCCGTCGCAGTTGCGGCGCTTGGCCGCGTGGAAGAAGGGGTGGGCGTAGCCGACCAGCGCGTTGGTGTAGCCCAGTATCCGGCCCAGGACGCCCGCGGAGGTGTGGGGCGCAAGCCCCAGCACGAAGTGCCCCACGAGGTCCTCGGGCTCCCGGGCGTTGTAGAACGGCCCGAGGCCGTAGAACCTCTCCAAAAGCTCGTCGAGGAACCTCGAGACCTGGAGCAGGTAGCGCCCGCAGGCCCAGGACACCACAAGGTCCTGCGGCCGAAGCTCCACCACCTGGCCGGCTGACTCGAGGGGCCGGCCGGTGTAGTCCGTCTCGTAGCCGAGCTCCCTCAGCCTCTCGACGCTCACCGAGATCTCGGACGGCTTGACGTGCGTCACCGGCGTGTCGGTCATGTCGAAGCGCGCGGTGCCGTCCTTGAAGACGAACACGCCGTGGCGGGCGCGCAGTATTCCCTTCTCCAGCATCTCGGGGGTCCGGTGTTTCGATATCATCCCCTGCACGCCCTTGATGTCGGGCAGGCCCCTTTCCCCGAGATTCCGGGCGGCGGCCTGGAGCAGCGCCTTCACGTCGAGCGGATGAAGCGGGGCCCTCTGGCCCGCCATCTCCTCGATGGGGACGGTGTGGCCCCCGCAGTCGCACCGGGAGAAGGGCCCCCGCCGGCCGCAGGCGGCGCAGCGGCGAAGTCCGACGTTGACCTGTATCTCGCCTTTTTCGGCCGCGTTGTTGACGAGCCTCTGGGGCCCTCCGGCGGTGCCCACCGGGAAGATTATGTGCGGCGGGGGCTTCATCCGGCGCTCCTTGGCCTTCTCGGGCCGGCCCATGCGGCCGCCGATGCGCGTGGGGCTCCGCCCCATCACCCGCACGCCCGCAAGGCTGGAGACGAGCCCGAGCGTGTCGCGCCCGGCGGGGGCGCCGGCCAGGGCGGCCGCCGCGCCCTCTCGAAGGACCAGCCGCCGGCCGTCCGGGCGCAGCCCGAGGCACCTCACGAGCGGGAGCGAGAGCTCGCCGAACACGAGCTCGCCCCGGTCGATGTGCAGCGCGCCCAGCACCGTGAGCAGGTCCTTGATCTCCTGGTCCTTCCCGACCCGGAGCTTGCCGTCGTCGAGCCGGCCGTGCTCCAGGACATGGGCGGACAGGCGGGCGACCTCGGCCGGCGAAAGGTCGTGCCAGAACAGGTTGTAGAGCGGGTGGAGGGGCACGCCGAGGCGCTCGCTCAGCGAAAACGCCTCCTCCGGCGAGATCTCGCGGTATTGCTCGACGTCCCCGCCGGGCGGAAGGGCCGCGAGAAGCTCCTGCGAGTACCATTCCCAGCAGTACCCGCCCTCGAGCAGCACGTGGTTGTTCTCGGCGAACTCGCCGTAGGGCACAAGTATCTCGCCAAGATCGATGATGCGCCGGACCTCCTTGCGCACCGCCTGGGCCGTCTTGGAATCGTTGACCTGGACCAGGTCGCCGTTGTCCAGGAGCAGGATGGGGCCCTCGATGCTGTCGCAGGGCGTCATCGCCGACGCCTTGCCGGGCCGCTCCACCTTCATCTGGGTCCCGACCGAGAGGAACTCGTCCACGATGAACATCGTGGCGGGGTTTACGGAGAGGGCGGCGAGCCCGGCGGTCCGGGAGCGCCCGTAGCGCAGGCGGAAGCCGCCCTTGCGGCTGGGGTGGCTGAACACCGGCCGGCCGGCTATGAGGTCCTTGATGTACTTCTCCGACGGGCCTATCTGGGCCTGGAGCTGCTTTGCGGAGTCCGCCGGCTTGTTGCGCGCCAGGTACCTGTCCATGAACTCCCAGCCGGTGATGCCCAGGCGCTTGACGTGCTTCTGTATCTTGGGCGCCTTGAGGCAGAGGCCCTCGGCGACCACGAGGCAGGCCCCGCCCCGGAGCCGGTTGGTCTCCACGCGGGGCAGGTCGCGGAAGCCCTGCACCTCCGCCTCCTCGGTGCCCTCGCCGTCGATGCATATGGGGCAGTTGGCGGCGATGAGCTCGATTTCCTCCTTGGAGGGCGTGTACTGCAGGTGCTGGGCCTGCTTGTACATCGGTATCTCCTCCTTGTAGCGCTCTATCTCCGACTGCGTGGGGAGGTAGCGATTGATCCCGAGCTCCCGCCGGACTATGTCGGCGAGCAGGACGCTGAGCGCCTGGGCCCCGCCGCCGGCCGAGCGGATGGGCCCGGCGTAGTAGACCGCCGCGTAATCCGTGCCGTCGGAGTTCTTCTTCAGCCTGACGCCGATGATGCCCTCGATTGGCGCGACCACCACGCCCTCGGTCAGGATGGCCAGGCCGGTGCGCACGGCCTGGTACATCGCCTCGTCGAGGCTCCGGTAGCCCTCCATCTTGGCCACCTCGATGGCGACGCCCATCGCCGCCTCCTCGCGGTTGCCGGTCGACTCGGTGAGCTCCCGGATGCGCCGGGCGACCCCCTTTGGGCCGACGAGGGATTCGACCCGCGCCGCGAGGTCCTTGGCGAGCGGGATCTCGACGGTGGTCTCCGGGTCGAGGCCCTTGGCGCGGGCCTTCCGGGCGACCGAGTAGCACCGCTCGGCCCCCTCCTCGAGCTCCGCGAAGTAGCGGCGCATCTCCTCGCTCGCGGTCTGGCTGGTAATCACGCGGTCCGGCTTCCCGTTGGTAAAAAGACCGTATGACTCTGCTTTGGTATAATTGTTGCTTCGGCCATGCACCCCGGACTGAAGTCCGGGGCTTCCACGCTATCCTGTGGTGAAACGACCCCGGAATGAATGGCGGGGTTTCCAGCTTTCAACCCTTCCCCCTTCCCCCTTTCACCCTTCACCCTCGTCCGTCCTGCCCGCTTCCCGCTTCCCGCTGCACGCCGCGCGCCCGTCGATCAGCGCCCCTTGCGCGCCTCGACCTTCACGCTCACGATGGTCGACGCTATCTTCCGGAGCTCGTCGACTCCCAGCGGCAGCCGCTCCACGACGGACCGGACGGTCTCGTCGCCGAGGTCCAGGGGGTACACCGCCTCGTTCACCATCTTCACATCCCGGAAACCGGCGGCGCGTATGGCCGCAAGGTAATGCTTCTTCAGAGCCGCCCCGGCGATGCAGCTCACGTACGCCTCCATGGAGCCGCGCACCGCCGCCGGGAGCGGGGCCTTCAGCACGATGTCGGAGACCATCATGCGCCCCCCGGGACGGAGGACCCGGAAGACCTCCTTGAAGACCCGCTTCTTGTCCGGGCACAGGTTGATGACGCAGTTGGAGATGACCGCGTCGACCGAGCCGTCGGCGACGGGGAGGTTCTCTATCTCGCCCAGCCGGAACTCGACGTTGCGCGCCCCGGCCTTCCTGGCGTTGGCCCGGGCCTTCTCCAGCATGTCGGCGGTCATGTCCACACCGATGACCCGGCCCTTCGGGCCCACCTTCCCGGCCGCGAGGAAGCAGTCTATCCCGGCGCCGGAGCCCAGGTCCAGCACGGTCTCGCCCTTCTTCAGCGAGGCGAGCGCCACGGGGTTGCCGCAGCCCAGCCCGAGGTCGGAGCCCTCGGGCAGGCTGCCCAGCTCCTCAGCGGAATAGCCTACAAGGCGGCTGATATCCTGCGGAGCCCCGCCGCAGCCGCATGACGTTGCCTTCTGCGGGCCGCAGCAGGAGCCCTTCGTCCGGGCAATCCGGCCATAGCTTTCCCTCACCGCTTTCTTCACATCGGCCTCGTTCATTCCCCCGCGCCCTGCCTTCGGCGCCTTTCCCGTCCCCGTCCTCCCGGCCCCCATTCTCATCCCTCCCTCGACAGCACGGTCCTCATCATCGGCGCCAGGAGCTTTTCGGCCATCCCTCCGAGCTCCTCCAGCCGGATCAGGGAGATGCAGCCCACCCTGTTTTCCGACTCCCAGGTGACGACCGCAAGCTGGTCGCCGGCCCGGATGCCCGCCCGCTCGCGGAGCTCCTTGCGAAGTACCATCTGTCCACGCGAATCCACGCTGACCATCGAATCCACACGGCAGCACGCCCCGCCCCCGGACGGGACGCATGCCGCCAGCCGGCCCCTCGCCTTCGCCATTTTCGCACCTGCCGCGGGAAGGCGGTAAGCCCATTTATACTTTTCTGATTCATCAGAATTGACTGATTGCTCAAAATCCGGCTGCCGGCCCCTCGCCCTTCTTGACGTCCTGGAGCCTTTCGATGACCAGGGCGCGCAGGTCCTCGACGCCGTCCCCCGTGAGCGCCGACACGGCGATGGCCGCCGAGCCCCTTTTCAGGTCGGACTTGCTCTCCACCTCGATAATCATCGATTTGGGGAAGTCGCCCCGTATCTGCGAGAGGAGCTCGCGCTGCTTCTCGACGGAGGCGCCGCAGGCGCCCGTCGGGTCGATGAGGAACACCAGCACGTCGGCCAGGTGCCGGAGGGCCAGCACGGCCTGCAGCTCTATCTGGTTCCGCTCGCTGAGCGGACGGTCCAGGAGCCCCGGCGTGTCTATGACCTGGTACTTGCGCCACCTGTGGGTGAAGTGGCCGACGATCATGCCCTTGGTCGTGAACGGGTAGGGGGCCACCTCGGGCCTGGCGCTCGAGAGCTTCGCGACGAGCATCGACTTGCCCACGTTCGGGTAGCCGGCGATGACGACCGTCGGGCTCTCGGGGAATATCGTCGGGAGCTTGCGGATCTTCTCCCGCGCCCAGATGAGGAAATCGAGGTCCTTTTTGACCTGCTTCATGACCGAGGCGACGCGCCCGTAGGCCTCCTCGCGTGCGTCGTCCACGACGTTCAGGTCGAACGACCGCCTCATCAGCCGGAGCTTCTCGCCGCAAAGCTCGAGGATCTTCTTGCGGGCCCAGTCCAGGGCGCCGAGCGCTTTTTTCAGGCGGCCCAGGTCCAAAAGCAGGTCCAGGAGCTCCCGCCTAAACGGGTGCATCTCGTCGAGCGAGGGGAACGACTTGACATAGCCCGAGAGCGTCGAATCGAGGTATTGGGCGACGCTCTGGAGCTTCGCTATCGACGTCTTCTTCATCCGGTATTTCCGGTCCGGGTCGGCGATGACGACCCGCGCGGCCTTGTGGAAGGCCCGGCCTATGAGCTCGTCGGCCGTGGAGATCGTCGGTATGTTCAGCATCGCGGCCTGCCCATACGCCCCGGCCCTTAAAAGCCTGACGGCGGAGCATTCCGTGAGCCGTCGGCCGTGAGCCGGGACGAACTCCGTGAGCCGTCGGTCGTGAGCCGTGAACCGTGAGGCGAAGAATAGCTACGGTCTTTCCCGGTTCACCGCTCGCCGCTCACCGCTCACGGCCTTCCCCGTCATGACAGAAGCATCATTACGGCCGTCGCCCCGAACCAGACGCCGAAAATGACCATCACGCCCCCGCAGAAGGCGAACACGGCGACGAATGCCCGGTCGTTCCACCTGTCGCGGCCCTTGTTGACCGTGTAGGCGAGGAAAACATCCCAGCCCAGGTCGACCGACCAGTGCAGGACCGAAAAGGCCACGAGTATGGCGAGGCCGAATTCGAGCGCGTTGAGCGTCAGCGCCGCGCCCAGCGTGGCCCACCAGAGGAAGTAGTAGGGGTTGGAGGCCGTCGTGATGACGCCGGCGATGACCGGGTGGTAGGGGAACGGGTCCGGCGCGGCCCTACCGTTCGCCGGGCCGTTTTTTCCACCCTCGCGCAGGGCCCTGAGCTTCTCCACCACCCCGCCCCGGGAGAGCACCATGGAGGCGCCCAGGAAGACCAGCATGGCGCCCCCGAGCAGGCCGATTGCGATGCTGACCCAGACGTTGCGGAGCACCGCGCTGAAGCCGAGGGCTATCAGCGCTATCGTCGGGAACTCGACCAATGCGTGGCCGAGCGCTATGTGGAGCCCGGCCCATTTCCGGTCGAAGCCCTTGGCTATGGCCGCCGCGGTCACCGGCCCGGGCATCAGGGCTCCCGTTGCCGAGACGGCCGCGACCATTCCGAGGAACACGAGCGGGTCGGCGGTGAGGCTCATCGCGGGATTCGCAAAGAGGAGGGGAGATTTCAATCTTGTGCAGGGGGGAAGGGCGAAGGGGTTGAAAGCTGGAAACCCCGGACTTTAGTCCGGGGTCGTTTCACCATAGGAAAGAGTTGGAGCCCCGGACTTTAGTCCGGGGGGTTTTCGTATTGCGCAAGGCGCAAGGCGCAAGGGCGAAGGGGTTGAAAGCTAGAAACCCCGGAATTCATTCCGGGGTCGTTTCACCATAGGAAAGAGTTGGAGCCCCGGACTTCAGTCCGGGGGGTTTTCGTATTGCGCAAGGCGCAAGGTGCAAGGGTGAAGGGGGTGAAAGCTGGAAACCCCGCACTTTGGTGCGGGGTACTTTTTTGACATTTAACACAATGCATATATACCAAGGATATGGTAGCTCGTCCGATGGCGCGCCAGGACGCCGGCCGGGTGCGGATGCTCAAGGAGCTCGCATTGCTCGGCGCGGTCAAGGGCGAGGTGCTGCTCTCCTCGGGCGACCTCGCAGCCCGGATGGGCATCAGCCAGCAGTCCGCCTCGGGAAAGATACTGGAGCTTGTCCGGGAGGGCCTGGTGGCCCGCCGGATGGGCCCGAGGAAGCAGGCCCTCCAGCTCACGGCGAAGGCGGTGGCGATGCTCCGCAGGGAGCACTCGGACTACCTCAGGCTCTTCGAGCGCCCCGAGAAGTTCTCCATCTCGGGCCAGGTGGCGAGCGGGTTCGGGGAGGGAGGCTACTACGTCGGGCAGGACCACTACCAGAGGCAGTTCAGGCGGCTCCTGGGCATGCGCCCGTTCCCCGGCACGCTGAACCTGCGGCTTTCGGGGCCCGAGGCCGCAAAGCTCGAGCTCCTCCGCCAGCAGCCCGGCCTCCCGCTCGAGGGCTTCGAGGACAACGGCCGGACATTCGGGAAGGGCCGGGTGTTCCGGGCCCGCCTGGGAAGCATCGACTGCGCCGTGGTCCTCCCGGACCGGACCGCCCACTCGGACAATCTGGAGGTCATCTGCGAAAAGCACCTCCGCCGGTCGCTGGGCCTCAGGGACGGCCAGATGGTCCGCCTGGAGGTGCAGCTTTGACCGGGCCCAGGGGCGCGGTGGAGAGGCCGGTCCCGGCATCCGGGCATGGGAGGGAGCTTTTGGCCTCGCACCGGCTTCCCGCCCACGGGCCCCCGCCCCGGACGTGGAAGCCCCTGCTCGCGGGGCTCCTGCTCGTCATCGTCGCCGCCGGCGGGTTCCTCTTCTCCGGGCTGTACCTGGCCATCCCGGAATCGCCGTGGCTTTCAGGCGAAAAGGGCGAGATCTTCGGCCAGGTAAAGGGCGAAAACGACACCCTGCTCGAGGGCGCCACCGTGTCCGTCGGGGGCCGCGCGGGCCAGACGAACGAGACGGGCCGGTTCCACATCAAGGGCGTGGACACCGGCCGCCAGGTCATAGTGGTGGACGCTCCCGGCTACCGCCAGCTCCGCTACAGCACGGTCATCACTGGAGGCAACCCCCTGGGCTATCCCTTCGTCCTTACCAAGGCCGGGCACCAAGATCCGGGAGGGGACGGGCCCGTGCGCGACGGCAACATCCCCGACCTCAACACCGGATTCTACAGCTGCGGCGCGCTCATGATGATATTCACGGCGATAGTGCTCGCGGGGGCCCTCTTCTGCTTCCGGAGGAGGCGCTATCCCATCGCCACCACCGGCGCCATCCTGAGCTTCAGCGTCGGCTATTTCCAGGTCTTCTTCCTCTTCGGGCTCATCATCCCCTACGGGATAATCTTCAGCCTGGCCTCGGTCATACTCCTTTTGTTTTCGCGGGGTGAGTTCTCGTGAGGGGCCTCGATTCCGACCCGGCGATGGACGGGCGGAGGGCGCCCGCCCCGAAAGCCCGCGAGCTGAAAAAGGCGGCGACGGCCCCAGAGATCCGCCCCTCCGGCCCGCCAAGGGAGGCCCCGAGGAAAAAAACCCGGGGCGGGCCCCCGGCCGCCGCCCCGGTCGCAAAAAAGGCCCCAGCGGCCCCCGCGATACCTGTTGTTCCCATAAGGGAGCCCGCGCAGGCTCCCGCGGCCGCACCCCCGGCGGCAGCGCCGCCCCCGCCGGAGCCCCCCGCCCCCGGGGAGGTGCGTTCCGCCGAGACCGAGGCCGGAAAGGGCGAGCCGGTCTGCGGCTACGGGGTCGAGGTCGTGGAACTCCTGGAGATGGAGCCCATCGACGGGACGCTCCCGCCCGGACGCATCCGGCCCTACCACCGCTGGGCCTCGGCCGCATTCTTCGCCGTTTTCGTCCTGGGCCTTCTCAACGCCGGGGCAGTGCTGCTCTACTACTCGCCCGTGGCCACGCCCGACGAGCTCGCCGGCGGGGCCTGCGAGCTTTCCGGCGAGGTCCGGGACGCCCGGGGCGCCCCGATGGCCAACGCCACGGTCGTCATCACGGACGCTGCCCGCTCGACGTTCACCAATTCCGACGGATGGTACGTCCTCAAGGGGATACCCGCCGGGGTGCACCGCGTCGAGGCGTCGGCCCCCGGCTTCGGGGCGGTCTCGATGAGGGTCGAACTGCGCCCAAACCTTTTGGGCACGGCCGACTTCACACTCGAGAAGGGGGGCCCCGACGTGCGGCTGGACGGCGCCGGGACGGCCGATTTCGGCGAGTCCAACTCGTCCTATCTTTGGGCCACGCCGCTACTCCTGGCGCTCTCGGTGCTCGCGCTCGCCGCGGCGCTGCTTTCCGTCCGCAGGCCGCTTTCGCGGGCGGTGCCGGTGCTGGGCGCGGCGAGCGCCCTCTCGTTCGGATTCGGCCTCGGCAGCGTCCTCGCGGTGGCCGGGGTCGTTTTGTCCGCGCTGGCGCAGCGCCGGAGGGTCGGTCCCCCGCTCAAGAAGCTCCGGGTCGGCATCTCCTACCCGCAAAAACGCGCTCCGGCCCCGCCCGGCCGGGCGCCTCCGGCCGGGCGCGCCTTCGGAGAGAGGTATTCCGTCGGCGTGGACGAGCAGGAGAGGGTGCAGTCCGTGGAGCCGGTCGGGGGCGCCGAAGGCCTCGGCCGGCCGGGGGGCCCGGCGCCCGGGGCGGGGAAGGCCCCGGAGGGCGTCCCCCCCGGCGGGAAGGCGCCGCACGCCGGCGCCCGGGCGGCACCGCCGGCGGACGGGCGCGGCGACATCGAGGAGGTCGAGGTCTACCTGAAGGAGCGTGCCCTGCGGGCCAAGATGGCCTCGGCCGAGATAGAGCCGTCGGCGACGCTGGGCAGGGGCGAGGTGGACCGCGAGGCGGCGCCCAGGCCCCGGCGTTTCGTCCGACGCTCGAAGAGGGGGCGCATACTCTGCTTCGTGTGCGTGAACGAGATCGGCGAGGGGCAGGAGTACCTGCGATGCTCGTGCGGCAAGACGATGCACTCCCGGTGCCTGCACGAACCCCGGTGCCCCGAATGCGGGTGCTCGTTCCGGAAGGGGGGATGAATTGATAGAGGCCGCCCCGAGGAAGCTCCATCCGCTCGTGCTCGTGCCCTTCGGGATAACGCTCGCGTGGGTGCTCTGCATGTTCCTCGCGCCGCTGTCCCTCCCGGCCGGCTCCGTGACGGACCTTTCGGGCTCGGTGGGGCTGGTCGACAATGCCAACCAGACCGCGAAGATGAACCCCTTCGCCCGCTGGGTCTACGCGGGCGGCGACGTGAACTGCCACCAGAAGGCCAGCCGATCCCTTTACGTCAATGGGAACGAGATGCCCTACTGCTCGCGCGACCTTGGCATCTTCATCGGGATGATGCTCGGAGCCCTTTTCGGGCTCTACATCGTCTTGGACCTCAAGGTGTGGTACATCATCGGGGGCCTGGCGCCCTTGGGCGTCGACGGGGTCGGCCAGCTCCTTGGGCTATGGGAGAGCACCAACCCGGTGAGGCTTCTCACGGGGGGGCTCGCCGGCTTCATAACGGGCATCGCCCTCGCATTCATATTTTACGTGATGGAGGAGTATCTCCGGGAGCGGTGGCGGGGGCGGATGTCGAATGCCTCCGCGGGCTCAGCCGGAGGCGGCCCTCCGGCCGCCCAGCGCCCCGAAGGCCATGTTGGAAAGGAAAACGGCCGCGAGGATGGCCAGCCCGAGAGGCTCGAGGACGTCAAGCGGGCCGAAAAGGCCGACGATGGAAAGAAGGATGGATGATTCCACGAGGCTTATTATCGCCCCGGCCGAAAGCCCCAGCCAGAGCCAGCCCCGGTGCTGGTCCACCTCCGCCACCCTGACCCCGTAGTAGCAGGCCAGAAAGGGCGCGGCCGTGAGGAGCAGGACGGCCCCCACGACCGGCACGAAGAGCAGGAGGCACGACAGGGCGAGGATGCCGACCGCGATGGCAAGCCCCTTGAGGAGCCTCGTCCCGGGATTGTCCGGTATGCCGTCCTCATCGACCATCGGAAGAGTATCTCCTGCGATGATTAAATAGGTTTTCGGGCGGCGCCGGCGGGGGGCAGGAGCCGGGAGGGGCCACTCTCACAACCCAACAGATTAAATATATATCCAGTAAGGGCTTTATGCTCGCGCGTGGCCGCCGAAGGGAATGGACCCGGCTTGATTCCGGAGGAGGGAGGGGGGTTCCAGTCTCCCGGAGGGCCGGCCGGGCTCCGCAGGCCGCCAACCGGTGAAGGGGGGCCCGCGCGGCGGGGCCGCATGAGGGACACGGCGGTCCTGGTCATCGGCCTTCTCACGGCCATCAATCTTCTGCAGTACAAATACCTCGAATCCACCTGGAGCCGGAACTTCGCCCTCTACAACTCCGTGCTCCTCACATTGCTGACCATATTCATGGCCGTGGGGCTGCTCTTGCTTGTGTCGGGCGTGCCGCGGCTTGCGGCGAACCGCCCCCGCAAGCTCATCCTTTTCCTCGCCGGGGTCATTCTGGCCTCCGCTTCCATCTCGGGCCTGCTCGTCCTGCGCCAGGGGAGCCTCTCCGGCCTCACGCTGGGACTGACGGCGCTTGCGGGCCTGGTGCTCATCATCGTCGGCCAGTTCGAGGCCGGGACCAAGGACGCCCTGGGCATATTCCTGGCGACCATCGGCATGGCCCTCGTCACGCTCGTGCCGGTCCACGAGGCGTTCGGCGTGTTCGCCTTCGGTGACCTGTGGGCGGCGCCGAACCTCGCGATGATGGCCGGCGGAGCGGCGCTGGCCTGCATCGGGATAATCGTCGTCCAGGGCGCGGGGGAGCCCGGCGGCAGGCCGCTCGCCTCCTACGGCCTCTGGCTGGTGGGGGTCATGGCCCTGTTCCTGGTCCCGTTCCACGAGGCGGCGGAGATAAATTCGAACAACGTGTACGGCTCGGTGGACCAGACGCTGCTGGCCACCGGGGCAATCGCCATCGCCGCCGGCGCGGCCCTGTTCCTCCGCAAGCTCTGGCAGGAGCGGGAGTTCGTGCGCCTGGTACGGGCGGGTGACGACCGGTACGCGGCCGGCGATCACGACAGGGCGCTGGAGCACTACGACCTGGCGCTCTCCCTGAACCCCGAATACGCCGAAGCCTGGGTCCACCGGGGCTCGGCCCTGGAGCGCCGGGGAAGGCTCGAGGCGGCCCAGAAAAGCCTCGAGCGCGCCCTCGAGCTGGAGCCGGACGACCATCTGGCGCTCTCGACGCTCTCGGCGGTCTTCCGCCGGGCCGGGAACCCCGGCAAGGCGCTGGCCCTGGCGACGAGGGCCTGCGAGATCGAACCCGGTTCGGAGGTCGCCTGGCTCAACCGCGCGAACGCCCTGGCCGACCTGAAGCGGCCCGAGGAGGCGCTCGAGGCGTTCGAGCGCACGCTCGAGCTCGCCCCGTCCTACGGGAAGGCCTGGTACAACAAGGGCGTGGTGCTCATGTTGCAGGGCAGGTGCGGCGAGGCGGCGGACTGCTTCGACGAGGTCCTGGGCCTCGCGCCCGGGGACGAGCGGGCGCTCGGCATGCGCGAGCGCTGCTACGCCGAACTGGACGCTAAGGACACGGGGGGATGAGCTGGCCAGGAAGATAAAGAGCGGCATATTCGGGCTCAACGCCCTCCTCGACGGGGGCGTCAACGAGCACTCCGTGACGGTCGTGGTGGGCTCGTCGGGCGCGGGCAAGACGATCTGCGCCACGCAGTTCCTCCACTGGGGGCTCCAGGCGGGCCAGGAGGGGATCTACATCACCCTCGACGAGAGCCCGGAGCAGATACTCAACGAGGCGGAGGAGATGGGCTGGGAGGACGTCCGCGACTATGTCAAGCAGGAGAGGCTGGTGTTCATCGACGCCAGCGGCAAGCAGTTCACCGACTTCATCAAGAAGGAGCTCGCCGACTTCGTGCGCGAGTGGCAGGGCTCCAAGGCGCGCATCGTCATCGACCCGCTCACGCCCGTGCTGTGGTCGTCGCAGACCAAGTACGAGCAGAGGGACCTCGTCTCCTACCTGATGCGCGAGGCCAAGAAGATGGGCACGGTGCTCTGCACGCTCGAGGAGCACGGCACCGCGGGCGACCTCTCGACGCCGGAGACCATCATCCCGATGTACATCTCGGACGCGGTCATCCACCTGCGCTACCTCGCCAGGGAGGGCGAGACCGGCCGGATGCTCAAGATAGTCAAGTGCCGCTCCAGCCGCCACAGCCACCGCTCGCACCCCTACTTCATCCTGCGCGGGCCCGGGATGGTGGTCCAGCCCGACGTCGAGGACCGCACGGGCGAGATAATAGCGCCCGGCGAGCTTCGGGACTTCTACCGGAAGCGGATAGCCTCCATCACGCCGGAGAGGTTCTCGCGGGTGAGCGCCCGGACCTGGGCGGGCATAGACCGCATCATCGACCACCTCTCGACCGAGCGCATCGAGGGCATAGAGCTCTCTCAGATCGTGTCCCTGATACTGGCTGAGTTCGACATAGAACCGTAAGAAATATAAACAACAACAAGATAGGGTCGTCCGTACCATGACGATGAAAGGCCAAAAGCAGGTGAAGTGGACCGACGAGATGGTGCTCGAGAAGATCCGTGGCCTCGCCCAGTCGGGGAGCGTGAACCTCGAGCGCGTCCGCCGCGAGGACAACCGCCTGCTAATGGCCGCCCGCCACCGCTTCGGCTGCTGGGAGAACGCCGTGAAAGCCGCCGGGCTGAAGTACGAGGAGGCCCGGCTCACCCCGCCTCCGAAGTGGAGCAAGGAGACCATCCTCAAGGAGACGCTCGATATCGTCCGCGCCCACGGAGAGAACTTCCGGGGCATAACCCGGGTGAATAAGTCACTGTACACCGCCGCCCAGACCCACTTCGGCAGCTGGCAGAAGGCCGTCGAGGCGGCCCGCTCTTTCGAGACCACCGGCTCGCTCCCGACGATGAGGGTGTTCACGCTCAAGACCTCCTTCGGGAAGGAGGAGGAGGTCGCCGCGGCCGTCCAGCTCCGGGCGAGGACGCACCGCGGCGTGAAGGTGGGCAAGGTCATAAGCACCCCGAAGCTTCGGGGCTACCTCTTCATCGAGGCGATGGACGAAAACGAGCTCATCAACCTCGCAAGCGGCATACGCCACGCCCGGGGCATCATCGGCGAGGCGTCGGCGGACGAGATAAAGAACTTCCTCGTGCCCGAGGTCCCGGTGGAGGACCTGAAGGAGGGCGACCTGGTCGATGTCATCAAGGGCGACCTCAAGGGCGAGGTCGGGCGCATCAAGCGCATCGGCCCCGGCGAGGAGGTGGCCCTCGAGCTCGTCAACGCCCTCGTGCCCCTCACGGTGAACGTGAAGATGGAGCAGCTCAAGAAATCCATGCACGACTGAAAACGAGCGGGAAGCGGGAAGGGCGCGAGCGGGAAGAAGGACCGGTCAGACCTCCAACCCCATCCCTTCCCGCTTCACCCTTCCCGCTTCCCACTTCACCCTTCCCGCTTCCCGCTCGTCCGTTCCCCCTTCCGATACCTTTTTTGGGACGCCGGTGCATTCCGGTGGCGATGGCGCACAAGAGCGGGCTGGGCCCGGCCCTCAGGCGGATGATGGGGGTCGCGCCGCCCGCCGGCCGGGAGGCGCCCCGGGCCGCCGAAACCGTTCTCATGAACGATACGAGGCTTCGGATCTTCCGGCTGCTCTGCAACCGCCCCGGTGCGCCCGTGCGCCAGCTCGGACGCGAGGCGCACATCGCCCCGCCCTCGGTCCTCTGGCACCTGGGCAAGCTCGTGGGGAGCGGCGCGGTCTCCAGGGCGGAGCTTTGCGGAAGGACGGTCTACTATCCATCCGGGATGGTGGCCCCGGCCGACCTGGAGCTCCTCGCCCTCCTCGGCGACGGTGCGCGCGCGTCGGCAGTCCGCCGGGTGCTGGAAAGCCCCGGCCTCGCGCAGGCCGAGCTCTCCGGGGGGAAGGGCGTCAGCGGCCGCACCCTCGGTGGCCTGGCCTCCCTCGGGGTGCTCGCCGTGGTGCGGGACGGGCGCCACCGGCGCTACTACCCTGCGCCGGCATTCCTCCGGAAGAAGGGGCTCTACGAGAGGCGGGCCGGGCGGTTCCGCCGGCACCTCTTGGCCCTGCTCGAAAGGGAGGGCCTCTCCCCCGAGGCGGAGCGCTACAACAGCACGTTCCTCGATGTCCGGGTCAGGCTCGGCACGCGGCCGGAGAGCCTGAGGCTCTTGTGCAACCCCTTCGCGCTCGAGGCGCGCGATGGGCCCCTCAGTCCCTGATTATCATCATCGTGTGGCACGAGGGGCAGCTGACCTTGACGGGCCTCTGGGGGGTGCCGATCGTGAACTGCGAGGCGCAGCTCGAGCAGCTGTACTTCCTCGGGCCGGCGGGGGCCGGCTCCTCGGCCGGGGGCTGGTATTGCTCCTGCTGGTACTGCTGCTCAGGCCCGTCATATCCCGGCGTGGGCTCGTACTGCGGCTGGGGAACGGATTCGTAGCGCGGCCCGGTGTCTCCCACGGGTTCGTAGCGCGGGGGCGGGGCCGATTCGTAGTGAGGCCCGCTGTCCGGCTCCTCGTAGCCGTGCTGGGAGGGCGGCCCATGCATCTCCGGGGGCGCCGGTGCGGGGGCCTCCTGGCGGGGCGGAACCGCCCTCCTCTGGACGCGCGGCGCGGAGGCCGGGGGCAGCTGGGGCGCCGGCTCCAGTGGAGGCATCGGCGGGGCGGGCGACTCCGGGCCGGGGGCGATGGCCGACGGCTCCGGGGCCAGGCTCTCCTGCCTCATGAGGTCGCGGGCCAGGTACTCGGCCTCCTTCGCGTAGTGCTCGGCGGCCCGCAGGTCGTTTTTGGCCATCGCCGCCCTCGCCTGCTCCAGGTGGGCCTCCGCATCGGATACATCAAGGCCCCGGCCCTTGGCCCGGCCGATGGTGCTTGCGGCGCTGACGACGACATATTGTATCCCCTTGGACAGGATGTCCTCCCTCAGGGCCTTGAGCTCCTTGAGGATCGCACGGGCGGCCTCGAGGGCCTGGTCGTAGGATTCGCGCTTCATGTGCTCCTGCGCCTTGGCGTACTTCTTGTCCAGCTCCCCGAGGTCCAGGCCGAAAGAGCGCGCCTCGTCCATCATTTCCTGGATGCCGTTGAACTCGTAGCGGACGTTGCAGTAGGGGCATTCCTTTATGTCCATCTCCATCCCCAGGAGGGCCTGCTCGCGCAGCCGGAGCTCCTTCTCGAGGGACCTGACCCCCGCCTCCTTGTGCATTATCGCGCCCTCCCGGGCCCGGAAGCCCTCGCTGAACTTCCTGCGCCGGGCCTCCTCCTCGGCAAAAAGGCCCCTCTGCTGGGCCAGGGCGCCCTCCTTCTCGGCGACGCGCTTGGCCTGCTTCTCGAGCTCGCCGGCGATGGTCCGGAGCTCCACCTCCCTCGCCTTGAGGCCCTCCTCCTTGCGCCCCATGGCGTCCCGCTGTTCGAGCAGGAGCTGGGTCCCCTTGCGGAGCGTCTCCTCCTTCTCCGAAAGCTCGGCCTCTTTCCGCTGGTTGGCCTCCTGCTGGACCTTGACCTCGCGGGCTATCGTGTTGAGCTGGTTCATCTGCTCGCGGGACAATGTGACCATGCCCGCCGGAGGGGCGGGTGCCTGCTTCTCGTAGTACTGCTCATCCTGGTAGGCCGGCTGGGGAGCCTGGCGCGGTGCGGGCCTTGACTGGCGCGCCCCGGGCACCGGCTCCATCTGCTCTATCGGCGGAGCGGCCCGCTGCTGATAGTCCCATTGAGAGGTTCCTCCCCTGCGCTGGTCGACCAAACAAACCACCTTTCCCCGAAACAATAACGGGGAGGTGCTATATATAAATTATAGCACGCGTACTAAAAACGCGGCGGAAAACGGGGAGAACCGTCCGGGACGGAAGAGGGAGGGGCGCAAGGGCGAAAGGACAGACGGGGGATGGGGGAGAGGGCAAAGCCGCGCCTGCCGCCGGAGACCCCGGACTGCGGCATTCCGTGTATTTTTGTTATATATATATGCGATTTTGTTATAGACGATACGAGCTCCACGATGAAAACCATATATAAAACAGGCAATCATAATAACCATTGAAATGGACCCGGACCCGGAAAGGCGCTCCAAGGAATCGATGATACGGGACTTCCTGTCCCGATGGGGAAGGGTGGCAGCCGCCCCCAAGGGCCTTTGCCGGGCCTGCGGCTCGAAGCTCGTTTCCGAGGACAAGGCCTGCCCGGTCTGCGGAATACCCCCCGAGCTTGCCGCCCCCTCCGGCCCTTCGATGCCGGAGCGTGTGCCGGGACCCCTTCCGCCCGCGGAGGTGCCGCCCCCGGAGGCCGCGGCCCCGGAAGGGCCCGCAGAGGCCGGGCCCGCCGGCGCCCCCCCGGCGGTCCCGCCTCCCGAGGTGGAGCCCCCCGAGGAGCCGCCGGGGTACGAGGAGCGGGCCCCGGCCGGCGGGCCCCTCCCCCCGCCGCCGCCCCCGCCCTCGCCGGTGAATGCCTTCCTTGCCACATCGGGAGGCATTGCCCGCTGCAGCGCCTGCGGCACCGAGGTCCTGCCGGAGGCGACCCTCTGCCCCGGCTGCGGGGCCCGGTTCCTCCCGCCGCCGGCCGGGGAGCCCGTGCTGAAGAGGGTGGAAATGCCCCCCGCCAGGGCGACGGTCCGCCCGGGCGACCGGCTCCGCGCCATGAAGGAGGCCATCGTCGCGGGCGCCTGCCCGGCCTGCGGCTCCCCCCTCCCCGGCGGGGTGAAGGCCTGCCCTTTGTGCGGAACGGCCCTGAAGCTCGAAGGCGAGCTCCGGACGGCCCGCGAGCTCGTGGTTGAGAGCGTCCAGCGCCCGCCCAGGCCGCCCCCGCCCGAACCGGCCGGGGCGTGCCCGGCCTGCTCAGCCCCGGTCCAGCCCGGCGCCGCCGCCTGCCTGGCCTGCGGGACCTCGCTGTCCAAGGACGGCGTGCGCCAGCTGGCCCGGCCCTTCGAGCCGGCGGCGGAGCCCCCGCCCAGGCCCGCCGCGACCCGGGAGCAGGCGGGGGAGGCGCTCGATATCGTCAAGGGCGAGAAGGACTGGCAGGCCTGGCTGGTCCAGGGGGACATATTCTACAATTCCGGGCGGGTGGGCCCGGCCCTCGAAGCCTACGACGAATCGCTCTCGATACGGAAATCGTACGAAGCGTTCAACAACAAGGGGCTGGTGCTTTACCGGGAGGGGAGGCTCGAGGAGGCCCTGGAATGCTTCGACCGGGCTCTGGAGCTCCAGGGCAACGACGAGTTCCTCTGGTTCAACCGCGGCAACGCCCTCCGGGACCTCGGCCGGTTCCAGGAATGCATAGGATCCTACGACCGGGCCATCTCGCTCAAGCCGGACTTCGAGAAGGCCTGGGTGGCCTCGGGGGCCGCCCTGCTCTCCCAGGGCCGGAGCGAGGAGGCGGTCATCTGCTTCGAGGCCGCCCTGAAGATAAACTGGGACAACGAGCAGACCTGGCACGCCATCGGCAACGCCATGTTCCGCATGAGGCGCCACGAGGAGGCCGAGACCGTATTCAACAAGGCGGTGGAGATCCGGCCCGACTTCTGGCAGGCCTGGTACGACAAGGCCGAGCTCGCCGTGGAGACCGGTAAGATACCCGAGGCGGTGGAGGCACTTCGCAAGGTCACCCAGCACAACCCGGCGCACTGGCGGAGCTGGCTCGAGCTCGGAGGGCTCCACTCCGACCTGGGGGACGAGCGGGAGGCCCTGAGGTGCTACGCCCGCGCCTCCGAGCTGAACCCGGAGAGCTGGGAGGCCTGGCGGGCGCTCGGCCACGAGTATTTCCTGCTCAAGCGCTACAACGACGCCGCCCGCGCGTTTGCCCGGGCCACCAAACTCAATTCCCGCGACGCCTCCCTCTGGCTCGAGGCGGCCGAGTGCTATTACATAACCGGGAACCCCGGCCTGGCCGTCAAGGCCGTGGAGATGTCCCTCCGCCTCGAGGAGACGCCCCAGGCCTGGCTGAGCCGGGGCATCGCGAGCCTCGCCGGAGGCGACGCGAAGGGCGCCCTGGATTCCTTCCGCAAGGGCATAGCGATGGACCCGGCGTCCCCGAGGCTCTGGTTCGAGCTGGCCTCGGTCCAGCGCCTGCTGGGCGACATGGAGGGCGCCCTCAAGGCCTTCGACACCGCGGTGGGCCTCAACCCGAAATACGAAAAAGCGCTCGCCGCCAAGGGCAAGGTCCTGATGGACCTGGGCCAGGCCCGCGAGGCCCTGGAGCACTACGACCGGGCGGTGGCCCTCAAGCCCTCGCTCGACAAGCTCCAGAGCATCGCCGACCTGCGCGAGGCGCTCATCCTCTCCGAGGCGGGGCGGATGAAAGTGCTGGAGCCCATGCCCCACGCGGCCGCCTTCACGGCCGAGCAGGTCTTCCACATGGGCATGGGGCTCGGGGCCCTGGACGGGAGGCGGCCGGCCGGCAGGGGCGCTCCGGCCGCCGCGGGGCCGACGGCGCCCCTCGAGCCTCTCGAGGCCCACCGGTTCGAGGAGCTCCCGGAAACCGGCCCGCCGGCGGCCCCCGCCGAGGTCCCGGACCTCACCTCCGTCCCGGCCGGACTGCCGGGGCCGGCGCCGTCCGCCCCCGCCGCGCCGTCGCCCGTCGAGGCTGCGGAGCCCGGGGAATCTCCCGCCGCCGGGACGCCCGCCCCGGCGCAGGGCGCCGGGCCGCTCGAGTTCGAGCCGGTGGAGAGGCAGGCCCTGGTGTCCAGCGCGCCGGGCGGGCGGGCCGACGCGGAAGGATTTGCCGCCGCCGCCGGACTGGTCAACGGCCGGGGCCTCGTGAACGGCCGCGGGCTCATCAACGGCCGGGGCGCGGCCAACGGCCTCCAGGCGGGACGGAGCCTCACCAACGGCAGGGGCCTGATAAACGGCCGGGGCAAGGTCAACGGCGGAGGGCTGATAAACGGGCGCGGCATAATCAACGGCCGCAGCCTCGTCAACGGCAACGGCGTGGTGAACGGCCGGTGGCCAGCAAAAGGCGAGTTGGAAGGGGAGGGAGGGCTCTACCGTGCTTCCCGGCTCAGGGCCCGGCGGAAGCGGTCCGCGGCCTACACCGCCGTGGCGGTCGCGGTGACATTGGCGCTCGTGCTCCTGCCCGCCCTCAACGTGCTCCTGGGCTACCGGCCGGGCATCCAGATAGACGGCGATTTCGCCGACTGGGCGGGCGTGGCGGCCTACCAGGACTCCGTGGCCGACCGGGCCGATTTTTCCTCGGCGAACCTGGTCGAGTACAGCACCTCGGCCGAGAGCGGGTGGGCCTATTTCCGGGTGCGCACGGAGGGGCGGATCCTCGAGGGTGCCGAGGGCGGGGTGGACTCCCTGCGCGTGTTCGTCGACACCGACCGGTCCAGCCGGACCGGCTACCTCGTGGCGGGCATCGGGGCCGAACGGATGCTCGACATCTGGGGGTTCGACAACCGCGTCCGGGGGGCCGACGTCCTGGCGTTCAACCGAAGCCGCAGCCAGCTGGACTGGAACGGTTTCCAGGTAGTAGCCAGCGCCCGGGCGGTGGCCCGGGGCAACGGCCTCGAGGCCGGCGCGGCGTTGGGGGCGCTCGGCATCTCGGGCAAAGGCCGCTACATCGCGACCGTCCTGCTCGAGGACGGGCGCGGCGCCGCCGATTCCTCCGACAGCGTGTTCTCGAGCGAGCGCGGCGCCCTCCTCGTGGAGCAATCCGGCATCGTCCCGGAGGAGATAGCCAACAGCTCGGCGCCCCTCCCGCTGCTTGTCCTGAACATGACGTCGCAGGCCGCGGACATAGCCGTGAACTCGGCGGTGTTCGAGGCGCTGGGCACCTCCCCCGGGCGGCCCACCGCGCTCGCCAGCGTGAACCTCTACATCGACACCAACCACGACGGGGCGCTGACCACGGAGGATGTCCTGGTCGCGGCGGCCACGCCCCAGAACGCGACATTCCTGATGGTCCTTTCGATTCCGACGGTGATCAGGCCCGGGGGGATGGTCAGCCTCCTCGCCGTGGGCACCCTGAGGGCGGATCCGCCTGCGGGGGCGCCGGCGGGCATACGCCTGCCGGACCGGGAGGCTTTGAACATCACCCGCGGGGCCGCCACCCTTCGGGGCTCCGGGAGGCTCGGCTTCGTCGTCCAGCCCCCGCCGCGCATAACCATCGACGGCGCCTTCGGCGACTGGTCGGGGGTAGCCATGCAAAACGACAGCGCCGACGCCTCCAATGCCGACATAGACATCCGGCATTACGCGGTCTCGTCCGACCGCGACGCCGTGTCCTTCTATCTCGACGTGAGGGGCCGCATGCTCGGCGGGGCCGACGCGCCGGCGCCCTCGAGGACCCGCCCCTCCAGGCCGGGGCCCGTAGAGCCCGTGCCGCCCGCGGCCCCCCTCCCGATCCCGGTCGTCACGGGAGAGGACGTCGCCGCCATCTTCATAGACACGGACCGGGACCTGTCCACCGGCATCCCCGTCGCCGGGCTGGGCGCGGAGTTCGCCCTCCAGGTGTCCGGACGGGATGGGCGCGTCCTCGCCTCGGCGTTCTACCGCGCCGGGGGCGACGGCAACTGGAGCCTGGCCGGCGCGGCGCCCGCCGCGGTCGACGACCGGCGGCTCGAGTGCCAGCTTTCCCTGGAGGCCATGGGAATCCCGGCCTCGATGGTGGACGTTATCATGTACGCCTCGGACTGGAAGGGGGCGCGCGACTACACTCCCGAGTCCCATGGGCGGGGAGGGGCGCTCGATGTCTCGGCCCGGAGCATCGCCCCGCCGGTCCTTGTGCGCGGGAGCGCCTGGCCCATGCTGGCCATCTACCTGACGGCCTCGGCGGGCGCCGTACAGGTGATGTCCCTCATGTTCCAGCTCGAGGGCACTGCCACCGGCCCGGACGCGCCCTCGGCCGCCCTCTTCGCCGACACGGACGGCGACGGGGTGTTCTCGGGCGGCGACGGCCTCGTCGACGGCAGCGGGGGCGCCTTCTCGGGACGCCGGTACCTGTGCGCGCCTTCCCGCCCCGTCCTGGTGCCCGAGGGAGGGACACACCTCCTGTTCGCGGTCTTGGAGATCTCGCCGGTGGCCTCCGGCGGCAAGACCGCCGGCCTGTCCCTCCCCGAGGCGGCCAACATCGACAGCAACGCGCTGTCAGCGCGGGGGCCTTTCCCGCTCCAGTCCTCGCCGGCCGCCATAGCGGAGACCGGGGGCAGGTCCATGCCCGGCGACGGCGGCGCTGACGGCTCCCTCAGCGTGTCGATGTATGTCCGCGCCAGCCGCCTCGGCGACGAGTTCAGGGCCGGGCGGGAAGGCACGGCAGGCCGCGCGCCCTCCGGAGGCTGGCCGGCGAGCTGGACGCTCGTGACCAACGACACGCTCAACAAGGGCAAGCCCGACGACCTGGACATAACCTCGATATCGATGAACGACAACGCCAACTACATCTTCTTCCAAATCAAGGTCGAGGACCTCGCTTCCCTGGCGGTCAACGACGAGTGGAACTTCTACATCAAGACCAACGATTCCAGCGACAACAACTTCGACGGGTGGCACCGGCTCAGCCTGACGGTGACCGACGCCGACACACCGACATTCAAAACGTCGCTGAGCAGCTACACCGGCAACGCCAATCCGCCGGACCGGGACAAGACCTGGACCTCCAACGAGAGCGCCAGCGGCCAGGGCACGAGCTACGACGGCACCATGTTCGGCTACCAGTTCGACTCCTCGGCCGACACGGTCCAGTTCTACATCGCCAAGTCGCAGATATGGGGGAACATGCTCGGGGCGGGCAACACGACGAAGGTGTACTCCGACACCTGGTACACCGACAACAAGGGCAAGTGGAAGAACGCCGACCGCGGCCCCAACGGCGGCACGAAGAACTACACGATGGTCCCCGAGTTCCAGGAGATCCTCCTGCCCGTTGCAGGCAGCGTACTCGTTTTCGTAGTTCTGCGCGGGCGGGCGCGCTCCCAGCGCCCCCGCCGCGGCAAACGCATTGTCATCGGGAGGAAAACGGCATGATGGAGATACGCAACGGCAAGACGAAGCGGATGATCGCGCTCCTGGCCCAGGACAGCACGCTCTCGCTCCTGCAGGCGATGCGGGGCGGGAGCTGGCTCTCCTCGGCCGAGCTGGAGGGCGCCTGCGGCCTGGAGCGCAACGAGCTCGTGTCCCGGCTCGAATCGCTCTTGTCTCTCGGCGTGGTGGGGGCGCGCGACTGCGGCGCCCGTCAATGGAGGCTCCTCCAGCCGAAAATCTCGCTCGAGGTCGATCTGCTCTCGCTTCCGCCCGGGCCGGGCTACATCCTCGACGTCGTCCGGTTCTACATCCGCCTTCTCTCGAACATACTGGACAGATGCAGCGAGGTGGGGGGCCCGCGCCTGCGGGCCGCGGTGTGGGACTCCCTTTCGGCCTTCCGGCTCTCGCTTCCCGACCGCGAGAGGGAGCTTTTACGCTGCCTGCGGCGGGGAACCGAGCTCGAGCCGTGCCTGCGCGCCCTCGAGAACCGCATCCTGGCCGGCGAGCTGCGGGACTCGGACCTGGAATGGGTGCGGGCGACCTATCTTTCGGCGCTTATGGCCGTGGCGGACCGCCTCAAGGCCCTGGCGGATTCTTCCGCCGGCAAGCTGATATTCAGGCTGTCGGCGCGCGAGCTCCTGCGCGAGGGCGGCGGTCTGGCCGGCCGCTTCGGCCTCCTCGAGGGGATACCGGAGGCTCTTCTCAAGCAGGTGGAGTGCGCTGTCGCGCCCATTTAGAATATCTATATATATCTTGTATATCTTTCCCTATTCATAGATATTAGACATCCGAATGGAGGCGGGGTCAAGTGGAGACCTGCCCTACCTGCAATGCCGGGCTGGTGTCGGAGAGGGTGAGCCTTTCGCGCGGGGTTTTCGCCAACGTCGAGGTCTGCCCCCGCTGCCAGGTGATGCTCGACGACCGGGACCGGGAGGCGCTCCGCCGGCTGTTCCTCCGGCGCGCCTTCCGGATAGGCGGGTCTATCGCGGTGAGGATCCCGATGCCCATCGCGCAGACCCTGGGCATACGCGAGGGGACCCGGCTGAACGTCTGCGTTTCCGACAAGGGGATCCTTCTGGAGCCGAGAGAGGAGGGAGCGGTCTAGTTGCCGGCGCGCACCGAAGCCACCGAGAGGATAGGCACCAACTGTCCCAACTGCGGGGTCATGGTCAGCGCCGGCTTCGACCGGTGCCCCTCCTGCGGGGCCGATGTCACCGTCAAAGGGGATCCGTTCGCCCACTTCGAGGAGGCGGGGGACTTCACGGACGACGAGGAGATGGAGGGCCAGCCGGCGCCGGCGCAGGTGAAGCGCTGCCCGCAGTGCGGCGACGTCGTCGACGACACCATGCCGCGCTGCCGCCGGTGCGGCCTGCCCTTCCCGACGCGCCAGGCCGCGCCCGAGGCGGGGCAGGCGGGCGCGCCCAGGGAGCGCGTCGTCCCCGATTTCGTGCCGCCCGGGCCGGCCCCTCCGCCGCCCGCGCCGGCGCCGCCCGTGCAGGCTCCGCCTCCGCCGGCGCCGCAGCCGAAGCCCCCGCCGCCGGAGCCTCCGGCCCAGGCCGCGGCAAGGCCGGCCCCGCCGCCCGCCGCGCCCCAAAGACCCCTCCCGCTTCCGGCGCCCCCCGCCGCGAAGAGCGCACCCGTGCCGAAGGTCCCGCTGAAGTCGCTCACTCCCGACCAGCGGCGCACCCTCCGGGAGAATTTCATGAAGCAGGGGCTCTACATCCTGGCGGGGCTCGGCGCCGCGAGCCTCGTAGTCTGGCTCGTCCCGCTCTTCTGGACCAACCTCATCGTCAACCTCTCGATGGTGATAGCGAGCTTCGCGTTCGTCGGGTATGTCCTCGTGACGGCCCAGCGCCACATCGCGGCCTCCGCCGGCGAGCTCTCCGAATACGAGCGCAAGCGCGGCTCCCGTGTGCTCCTGGGGCTCTTCGTCATATTCATCGTGCCGTTCCACGAGGTGGTCGGCCTCTACCCGCTGGGCTACACGGGCACCTGGGGCACCTACGGCCCGCTTGTGGGGATGATAAACCCGGTGCTGATGCTCCTGGGCGCCCTCCTCGTGGCGTTCAACGTCCAGCAGTCCCGGGAGCGGCTGGGCTACTTCGTCATCTGGCGCAACGGCGCGCTCCTGCTCATCTTCCCGCCGATATTCGGCCTCGTGCAGCTGGGGCTGCCGGTGCTCGCCTACCCGGAGTGGTTCCACGCCACGCTCGGCATGGTCGGGGGGACGGTGATGATGATCGCGCTGGTCATCAAGGGCCAGCGCGAGAAGCAGTTTTCGGAGCTCGAGAACGCCATGAAATGGGGCGACGAGTACGCCGCCCGCGGCCAGCCCGAGCAGGCCGTCGCCCAGTACGACTCGGCCATCAACATGGCCCACACGCTCTTCTCGCACCTGATATTCAACCCCGATTCGCCCTATGCACAGGTGCGGGTCCCGCCGGCCTACAGCGAGCCCTGGTTCCGCAAGGGCCGGCTCCTCGCGAAGATGAAGCGGACGAAGAAGGCGCTTGCCATATTCGACATGATAATCGAGATGGACCCCCAAAACCAGGTGGCGCTGCTCAACGCGGCCGAGCTTTTGTCGGAATCGGGCGAGCACGAGGCGGCCCTCCGCACCGTGGACCGCGTCCTGGCCCTTGTGCCCAGCCACCCCGACGCCCTGAGGCTGCGCTCCGCCGTCGTCGAGGCCGGGCGGGCCGCGGCCGAGGCGCGGGAGAAGGAGGTGGAGGCCGAGGACGCCGAGAGCGTGTTCGGGAGCGCGCCGCGCCCGGCCGCCGCGCCGGCCTTTGCGGCCGGGGCGCCGGCGACGCCGGCGCAGCCGCCCGCTGTCCCTGCGCCCGAGGACGATTTCGAGACGATATAGGAAGTGTCGCATGGCCCATCGCACCGAGCGCTCCAAGACCGTGCATGACACCGTGCACGGCAGCCTCGACATCGGCGGCGTCTTTTTGGAACTTCTGGACTCGCCGGAGTTCCAGCGCCTTCACGGGATACACCAGCTCGGCCTTGCCAAGCTCGTCTTCCCGGGGGCCAACCACACCCGTCTCGAGCATTCGCTGGGCGTGTGGCATGTCGGGTCGCGGATGGCGCAGGAGACCGGCGTGGACGACGGCCGGGACGAGATCGCGGCGGCCTGCCTCCTCCACGACGTGGGGCATGCGCCGTTCTCCCACACGCTCGAATACATCCTGCACGGGCGGCTGGGGTTGGACCACGAGGAGATCACCCGGCGCATCATCACCGGCAAGTACGACATAATGCGCGAGGGCGAGGAGATACCCGGCCGGAAGCGCCTGGTCTCCGTCCTCGAGGACGCCGGGCTGGACCCGAAGAGGGTCGCCCGGTTTGTCTCAGCGTCCACGGTCTCTCGCCCCGACAGCGTCCTGGAGCGCTTCGCCCCCGGCTCGCGCGGGCGGACCGAGGACCGGGCCTACCTGGGCCAGGTACTGCACGGGGCGCTGGACGCCGACCAGCTGGACTACCTTCTGCGCGACGCGCGCTACACCGGCGTTGCGTACGGTGTCGTGGACCTGCCCCGCCTGCTCCGGACGATGGTCTTCCACGGGGGGCGGCTGGTGGTCCGAAGGCGTGGCCTGCCGGCCGTCGAGAGCACGCTCGTCGCCCGCGCGCTTATGTACTCGTCGGTCTACTTCCACAAGACCGTCCGGATCGGCGAGATGATGATGGCCCGGGCCGTCGAGCGCATGGACGGGCTGGAGGGGCTGGACCTCCCGCGCATGGTGGACTCGGAGCTTCTGGCGCACCTGGCCTCGTCGGGGAGGTACCAGCGGGACATCGCCCTCAGGCTCAAGTACCGCCGGCTCTTCAAGCGAGCCTTCTCCGTCCCGGCGGCCGGCATCGAGGAGGAGGCGGCCTCGCGGCTGGCGCGCCTCGAGGACCCGGCCGCCCGGCGCTCAGTCGAGGACGAGATAGCGCGCAAGGCCGGCGTCGAGGAGGGCTACGTGATAGTCGACATGCCCTCGAAGGAGGTCCTGCTCTCGGAGCCCCGGATGCACAAGACGGACGTGCTCATCCTCGACGAGGAGACGAGGCGCCTCCAGCCCCTGTCGAAGTTCAGCCCGCTGGCCCGGGCGCTCCAGAACCGGACCGTGCCCGACTGGGCGGTGATGGTCTCGGCGGATGCGCGCTCCCGTTCAAGGGTGGCCGAGGCGGCGCGGCGCGTGCTGGGCTGAGGGGGCCATCCAACATGTTTTTATACCCGCGTGCGCGTGTTCTGAATAGAGGGAACACCTTGTCCGCCCGCCCGGCCGTGGCCGTCGTGGTCTGCGCGCTCCTCCTGCCCTGCCTCCCGCTGGCGTCGACGCCCGTCGAGGGAGGGAGGGCCGTGCTGCGGGTGTTTACGGACGGCTCCAACCGGACGGCGATCGTGTTCGACGCCGCCGGCTCCAACTCGACGGCCACGGTCACGCTCCCGAAGGCCGCCGATGTCACGCGGGCCACGGTCGACATCACCGGCGAGCCCTACCTGGAGAACCACAGCATCGCCGCCGACACCCGGTCCGAGTTCTCCGCCTTCACGCTATCCAACCTCGACATCAACACCACCCCGGGGGAGGTCGTGCTGGAAAGGGAGTTCTTTGCCACCGACGAGTTCGGCAACGCCAGCCTCGATTCGAGGTGGTCCTGGCTCAACTCGCCCAGCTCCTGGGACCTCGGCGTCACGAGGCCCGGCTGGCTCCACATGGTCTCCCCGCGCGGGACCAACTTCAACTGGACGCTGGACAACGGCGCCCTGGTCTACCAGACCCTCAGTGGCAACTTCACGCTGGAGACGAAGGTGAACTGCACCCCGCAGTGGGACTGGCAGAAGTCCGGCATAATGGTCCGGCAGGACAAGGACAACTGGGTGGCCCTGAAATATCAAAACCAGACCGGCAAGAGGGTCCAGTGGAGCGTCAAACACAACGGCAACATGTGGGGCGATATATCCTCGGGCGGGCTCTCCGCGACCGAGGTGTGGCTCCGGCTGGTCCGGGAGGGCTCGCGCTGGATTGCGCAGTATTCCACCAACGGGGCAGCGTGGACAAAGGTCGTGGACACGAGCGACGCCGGGTTCAACGGCAAGAACCTGGCCGACCCGGTGAAAGCGGGCCTCCTCATCGCCGATGGCGGGACCTGGGCGTACTGGCCCGCGGACTACGACTACTTCAATTTCACGCGTTATCTGTCCTCGGGGTTCATGCTCTCCGGCGCATTGTCCACCCCCCGCGCTGTCACGCAGGCGCGCATGACTTGGAGCGGGCTCACGGCCCTCAACACGGCCAACACGGTCCTGAGCGTCCGGACCTCGGCCTCCTCGCCCTGGGAGCGGCTCATGCCCAACCAGACGACCAAGCTCATCAACCCGGGGCAGTCCCCGCAGGTGCTCGTGCAGATCACCTCGAGCGGCATCCCCACGCCCGTGCTCTACGAGTTCCAGGCAAACTTCAGCTCTCTTCTGTACCCGTCGGGGCTTTCGCTCGCGCTGGGGACGGGGGCGCCCTTCTGGAGCCGCGCCGGCGAGCTCAACGACACGGAAACGGCCGATTTCCGCGAGGCCCTCCGCGGTTACCTTGCCTCGGCCTCGCCCGACGGCAACGGGAACGTCACGGTGCCCCTCGCACTGGCCAGCGCAAGCCGCGGCGCGCCCGTCCTCCGCAACCTGACAATCGAGTACAACCTCGGGGCCCCGCCCGCCGCGCCGTCGCTCGATGCTCCCGCCCAGGGCGCGTTCGTGGCCACGCAGAACCCGGAGCTCTGGCTCTGCGCCACCGACCCCGACGGCGACCCGCTCTGGTACCAGGTCGAGGTCAGCGGAGACGGCTTCGTGACCCGCACGGTCTACAACCAGACGGCCTCCGGCCAGGGCTGGTCGCGCCTTCTCAGCCCCTATTCGTCGGGCGAGAGGGCCCTGCTCACCGCGGTAGTGCCGCTCGCGCAGGGGCGGACCTACGCCTGGCAGGCCCGGGCATTCGACGGCGCCTACTGGGGGCCTTTCTCCGGCCGAAGCGAGTTCACCGTCGACATCACCCCGCCCGAAGGCTCCGTCGGCCTGCCCGGCCGGTACACGGGGGACAACTCCTCGGCCGGCGCCGCGCTCGCTTTCACCGACCGTGAATCCGGGGTCGTCATGTACGAGTACATGGTCGGCACCCGGCACGGGATGGACAACATCGTCGCGACCGCGTCCACCACCAACGCCACGGTTGCGGTGCGCGGGATGGCCCTGGTCCAGGGCGTCAACTACTACTTCTCGGCAAGGGCCAGAAACGGCGCCGGCTCCTGGTCCGGCTGGATCGGCTCCGAGCCGTTCCAGTACTGGCCCGCCGGCGTGGCCCCGGCGGGGATCTCGATGACCTCCCCGGAGCCCGGCCGGGAGGTCGGCGGCATCATCCAGATAGCGGGCACGGCCTGGCTGCGGGACGGCTGGACCAGGAACAACACTGTCCAGTACCGGCTCGACGACGAGCCCTGGAAGTTCATCACGCCCCGGGGCCTCAACCAGACGCGGGACTGGTCGGTGGAGCGCGACACGCGGGCCCTGCGCGACGGCGAGCACCGGGTCCAGGCGCGCCTCGTCGACGGCCTGATCAACTCCACGGAAATGGCGCTCGCCGGGGCCGTCGTAACCGTGAGGAACTCGCCCGGGCCGCCCCCGCTGGAGGCCACGTTCTCGCCCGCGGTGGAGACCACGCTCGCCATGGACGAGAACGGCCGGCTGGAATTCGGCGTGAGCACCTCCTCGCAGAACCCGGCCATCCAGTGGTACGTGGACGGGGAGCCGCGGCAGGGCGAGACATTCGCCAGGTTCGACTTCCGCCCCAACCACTCCATGGCGGGGCGGCACAACGTCTCGGTCACCGTCAGCGCCGGGAACCAGTCGCTCTCCCGGACCTGGAATGTCACGGTGGCCAACGTCAACCGCCCGCCGGTTGCCGGCATACTGAACCCGCCCCCGATGACCCGCTGGCAGACCGGAGAGAACCTGTCCTTCAACGCCTCGACGAGCGCGGACCCCGACCCCGACGACCGGTTGCGGTACCTCTGGGACCTGGGCGACGGGACGCAGATGGAGGGCCTGGAGGTGGTCCACGCCTACCTGGCCGCCGGCACCTACAGGATAACCCTCACCGTTTCGGACGGCTCGCTCCAGTCCCAGGCCTCGGTCAACCTGACCGTGACGAGCCCCACGAAGGTCATCCAGGCCGGCCGGCCGGGCGAATACCCGGTCCTGCCCCTCGTGCTGCTTGTCGCGCTCACGGCCGCCGCCGTCGGCGGCGCGGCCGTGTACCTGCGCCGGCGCGGGGCCGGTGGGGCGGCCGGCAGGCCGAAGCCCAATGTCATGTACAGGCTCCCGGCGCCGAGCCTCGTGGACGAGGACGAGGAACTCCCGCGTGTGCGCGAGACATCCTCCACGGATTGGAAGCGGCTCGAGCGCGAGGCGGCGCAGAGGCCGCCGTCGCTTTCGCTTTCGCCCCCGCCCTACGTGCCGCGATCTTCGAGGGCGGCGCCCGGCGCGGCATCGCCGCCGCAGGCACACGCCACGTTCACCCCGCCGGCAAGGCCGGAGGGCCCGCCGCAGGCCCGGCCCGGCCCGCAGTACGCCCGGACGGCCCGGCCAGGGCCCGCTGCACAGACCCGGCCGCACCCATCGGTCCCGCCCCCTGAGGACGCCTCATTCGAGGACATCCCCGAGGTCGAGGGGGTGCCCGAAGAATCGATACCGGAGGCCCCGGCCGAGATAATCCCCGGGCCGCCGGCGCGCCAGGGCGCCTGGCAGCCCGCGACGCCCCCGGCGGCCCGGCCGGCCCGGAAGCCGGCCGACCCGATGGAGGAGCTCCTCGCCCTGCTCGAAAAGAACAGGTAGCGCGCAAGGTTTATCCGGCGCCGAAGTCTTATGCCCGACGTGAAGCACGAGCGCCTCCCGCTGGGCTGCCAGGCCATAGACGAGCTTCTGGGCGGAGGCATCGAGTGCGGGACCATCACGCTCCTCTACGGCGAGGGCGGCTCGGGCAAGACCAACTGGTGCCTGCAGGCCGCGCGCCAGGTGGCCGCCGGGGGCAAGAAGGTCATCTACATCGACACCGAGGGCGTTTCGCTGGAGCGCCTCTGCCAGATGGCCGGCCAGAGATACAAGGACATCGTCTCCAGCATCCTCTTCTTCGAGCCCAACACGCTCGACGAGCAGAAGGACGCCGTCGAGAAGGCCCAGCGCATAATCGAGGGCGAGACGCCCGTCGGCCTGCTCGTGCTCGATTCCGCGACCATCTACTACCGGGTCCTTTTCGGCACAGACGCGGAGAACGACGGCCGCACCTCGCTCGTGACCCAGATGACGCGGCTTTTGGTCCTGGCGCGAAAATTGGACCTGCCGGTCCTCATCACGACGCAGGTCTACACGGATTCCTCGAAGAACTCCTACGAGCCCATCGGGGGCCACGCCTTCCTCCACACGGCCAAGGCCATCATAAAGATAGAGAAATGCGAGGGCGCCCGCAGGCGGGCCACGCTGATGAAGCACCGCTCATTGCGGGAAGGCAAGTCCGTCTTCTTCATGATAGGGCCCGAAGGGCTGGAATGAGAAGGAAGGCGTAAGGGAAAGGCGGAAGGCGCAGGGCGCAAGGCGCAAGGGAAAGGCGGAAGGCGCAAGGCGCAGCCGCAGGTGAGCGAAGCTCGCCTAGGCGAGGACGACCGAAGGTCGTCCGGGGGCGCAAGGAGCATGTGGCCGCAAGGAAGGGATTCCGTTGCCCGCCCCTCTTCACGGTTTGTTCGTCGAATGACGCATTGAGCATATCGACTTTCTCATTCCCATAACTATATAAAAGGCCGAATCAATCGTTTTGGCACTGGAATTGGGAGCGGGAACCAATGAAATATGAGCAGAGCAACTCGCGCAGTAAGTTGTTGATATCGTATATGGTCTGCATGGCGTTCCTCGCCACGGTGGCGATGCCATTCGCCACGATAGAAACCGAGGCCGGGGCGCCCAACGCGACCTATACTGGGAATTTCTCGACGGCCGGCGCACTGGCGATAACCCCCGAGGGGAACTGGGTGTCCGACCCGATAACCGTGACGGGCGCCGTGACCATCGCCCGATTGGACATCTCGCTGGGGATAACCCACGCGAGCCCCGCCGACCTCCAGATATGGATATCCAATCCCGCCGGCGCGGCCGTGCAGGTCCCGTGGGTGGCGTGGGGCGGCCCGCGGCAGACGTTCCAGCTCAACAACTTCAACGGCCAGGGCTCGCTCGGCGTGTGGCGGCTCTGGCTGCTCGACAATGTCGTCAACGGGATCACCGGCAAGGAGGATTTCTGCACGCTGGGGTTCGTCTACTCGCTCGGCTCCAACATCGCCACACCTGCCATCGGCGCCACCATCTCCGGCAACTATCTAGTCTCCACCTCGGCGACGAGCGCCACCTCCTGCCGCCTCTTCGTCGACGACCAGTGGGTGGCCGACTGCCCCTACAACGCCGGCACCACGCTCTGGGAGGCCACCTTCGCGACGACGGCGTTCCCCGACGGGGCGCACACCGTGACCGTCCGCGCCCGCGACTACGCCGGCAACGAGGTGGCCGACGGCCACGCCGTGACGTTCGACAACTGGAACGTTTTCGCCGCCTTCGGCAACCCGCCGGCCGGCGCCTCGATATCCGGCAACTACGCGGTCACCTGCACGGTCCCGGCCTACGCCGTCTCGGGCGAGCTTTACGTCGACGGCGCCCTCGCCGGCGTGGACACCACCATCGCGGGGGGCCAGTACTCCATCACGCTCGACACGACAATGTACCCGGACGGCATCCACAACCTCGTGTGGCGGGTGCTGGACCCCGACGGGAACGCCGCGGCGGCCGCCCGCGCCACCACAATAAACAACTACGCCATCACCTGCGCCATCGCCTCGCCCGCCTCCGGCTCGACCGTGAGCGGCACCATCACCGTGGCGGCCAACGTCCCGGCCTACGCGCAGCGCGGCGACCTCTACATCGACGGCGTCTTTATCTCGCAGGACATCACCATCGCCGCCGGCCAGTTCACCTACGCGCTGGACACGCGCAACTACCCGGACGGGGTGCACTTACTCACGGTCCAGGCCTACGACCCCGACGGGAACCCGGCCGTGGGCTCATCGTCCGTTACGTTCAACAACTACAACATCGCCAGTTCGATAGTCTCGCCCGGCACAGGCTCACCCCTGAGTGCCTCCGTCACCGTGTGGGTCCAGACATCGAGCTATGCCGTCCGGGGCGAGCTCCAGGTCGACGGCTCGCTCTACGCCGTCACGACCTCGCTCAGCCTGGTCGGTGGCGTCTACTACCAGACCTACACGCTCAACACCCGCGATTTCCCCGACGGAACCCACCGCGTCACCGCCCTGTCCTACGACCAGTGGGGCGACAGCGCCGCCTCCACGCTCACCTACACGTTCGACAACTACCAGATATACGCCACGCTGACCTCGCCCGGCGCCGGCGCGACCGTGAGCGGCACGACGACCGTCGCGGCGACCGTCCCGGCCTACGCCGTGCGGGCCGAGCTGTATGTGGACAGCACCCTCGTCTCGACATCCACGACGCAGGCGGGGGGCCAGTTCTCGTTCTCGCTGAACACGCTCTCGTTCCCCGACGGGAAGCACACCGTGTCCGTCCGAGCCTACGACCCCGACGGCAACGCCGCCTCGGATGCGCGGGGCGTCATCATCGACAACTACAACATCGCCGTCTCGTTCGTCCAGCCGCTGAACGGCTTTTCCATCTCCGGCTCGTACACGGTCATCGCCGGCGTTCCCGCCTACTCGGTCAAGGGCGAGCTCTATGTCGACGACGCCCTCCAGGCCACGGCCGGGGCGCCCAACGCCCTGAACCAGTACCGGTTCACGCTCGACACCACGCGCTTTTCGGACGGAAACCACCGTATCCGCGTCCAGGCATACGACCCGGACGGGAGCTCGGGCGCGGCCACGGTCAGCGGCGCGTTCGACAACTGGCAGATATCGGCCGCGTTCGTGACGCCCGCGGCGGGCGGCACCATCAGCGCCACGGCCACGGCCACGGTTTCCGTCTCGTCCTACGCCGTCAAGGGCGAGCTCTTTGTCGACGGCACCCTCGTTGCCACGGACATGACCGTTTCTGGAGGCCAGCATTCCTACTCATTCGACACGCGGGCATTCCCCGACGGGTTCCATGTGCTGGGCGCCGTCGCCTACGACCCGGACGGGAACTTCGCCTCGGACAGCCGGGCCGTCGTCGTCGACAACTACCAGATATCCTGCACCATGGTGGCCCCCGCGTCGGGCGCCACCATAAACGGCAGGAACTACGCGGTGAGGGCGGCCGTCCCCGCCTACGCCGCGCGCGGGGAGCTCCTCATCGACGGCGGGTTGTACGCCACCACGACGACCATCACGGCAGGCGAGTTCCGCTTCACGCTTGACACGACCGCCTTCCCCGACGGCCTGCACTCGGTCCAGGTCACCGCCTACGACCCGGACGGGAGCGCCGCCGCCGCCTCGGCGACGGCGACATTCGACAATTACCAGATATCCGTCACGATGTTCACCATTCCCGGCGGCACCTCCCTCTCGGGGACCGTCCAGGCCTACGCCACGGTCCCGGCCTATGCCACCTACGGCGAGCTTTATGTCAACGACGCCCTCTACGGGGTCGACAGCACCAAGGACGCGCTCAACCGGTTCCAGCTAGCGCTCGACACCACCCGCTACCCCGACGGCGCCTACCGGCTCAAGTGGGTGGCCTACGACCCGGACGGGAACACGGCCGTGGCGACCGCAAACGTCAATTTCAACAACTACCGGCTGCCCGTGAACTTCGTCAACCTCCCGGCGACAATATCCGGCGCCGCCGCCACGGTGACCGTCTCGGTGCCGTCCTACGCCGTCCGGGGCGAGCTCTTCATCGACGGCGGGCTCGTCTCCACCGCGACCTCCATTACGGGCGGGAACTACGTCTTCACCGTCGACACCACCGCCTTCAAGGACGGCGTCCACACGCTCAGCGTGAAGGTCTACGACCCGTATTCGAACTACGCCGCGGCGGTGCGCTCGGTCGTCATCGACAACTGGAACATCGCCGTGACGATGGTGGCGCCGCTGAACAACGGCGTCATGTCCGGGACCTACACGGTGCGCGCCGCCGTGCCCGACTACGCCGCCTCGGGCGAGCTCTACATCGACGGCGACCTCCGGGGGACGACGAAGACCAGGACCGCGGGCGAGTATCGGTTCACGCTCGACACGAGAACGCTCAAGGACGGAGCCCACTCCGTCATGGTCGTTGCATACGACCCGGACGGCAACAGCGGCTCCGCAACCGTGGCGGCCACGGTCGACAACTACCAGATATCCGCGACCATTGCCCTCGTGCCCGGGGGCGCCCGCATCTTTGGCACCGTCATGATGTACGGCTATGTGCCCCAGTACGCCTCCAAGGGCGAGTTCTACGTCGACGGCGCGCTCGCCGGGGTGGACTACACGACCACGTTCGACGGCACCCGGTACTACTTCAACGTACAGCAGGACACGACCATCCTCAAGGACGGACTGCACACGTTCCGCGTCATCGCCTATGACCCGGACGGGAACGCCGCCGTTGCCCAGACCTCGGTCGAGGTGGACAACTGGCAGATCTCCGTGACGATCAACACGCCTGCTGCGAACTCCATGCGCTCCGGGAGCGTCTGGGTCAACGCCAGCGTTCCTGCCTACGCCCGCAAGGGCGAGCTCTACATCGACGGCTCGTTCTTCTCCTCGACCACGACCATCTCCACGGGCCAGTACCGGTTCAGCCTGGACTCCCGCACGGTCCCAGACGGCTGGCACAGCATAGGCGTCCGGGCCTACGACCCCGACGGCGAGAGCGCCTACTCGGCCGTGTCGGTCCAGCTCGACAACAGCGCGCCGTCGCTCTGGAACATCACCGTCCGCTACCCGAGCGGGCAGTCGGCCGTGAAGACGGGGGACTACGTGTCCATCAGCGCCCAGTCCGCTGATTCGGCGGGCGGCTCGGGGCTCGCCTCGGTCTGGATAAACGCCACCAACCTGGGCGCCTCCGCCCAGGAGATGCTCGACGACGGCCTGCACAACGATTCGTCCTCACTGGATTCCATCTTCGGGTCGGGCGGCATCAAGGTGGCCGCCACCATGGGGCTTCATTTCGCGTTCATCACGGCGACGGACAGGGCCGGCAACGTCGGAACGGCCGCCGCCAAGGTGGCGTTCGACACCCACGACCCGTTGATCACCAATTCGTACGTCATCTACCCGCCCGGCCAGACGGCCGCCAAGTTCGGGGATCAGGTCCGGGTCGTCTCGCGCGTGATAGACACCAAGATGACCGTCGACACGGTGCTCGTGATCGACACCTCCGGCTCGATGAGCGGGAACCCGATACGCGACGCCCGCGACGCCGCCAAGACGTTCGTCGGGCTCATGGGCGAGAACGACCGGGCGGCCGTCTACTCGTTCCACGGCCCCAACTCCAACCAACCCAAGCAGGAGATAGGTTTCACGAGCAACAAGGCCTCGCTCAACAGCACCATCGACACCCTCACCTCCGGCGACTGGACGCCGCTCTACGACGCCGTGTACACCGCCATCCAGTACGCCAAGACCTCGCCCAACCTGCCGGTCGTCATCGTGCTCACCGACGGGAACGATATCACCGGCTACGACGGCCAGGGCAACCAGCTCCACAGCACGCGCACGCTGCAGGAGTGCCTGTATGCATCCATACCGGTGTACACGATAGGCCTCGTGCCGGGCGCCGGCTACGAACCGATAAACGAGACGGTGCTCAAGCAGATAGCCCAGACCTCCGACGGGGGCTCGTACTACAAGGCGCCGGACTCGTCGCAGCTCAAGCAGATCTACGAGGACCTGGCCCGCGTGGTGGAAAAGATGGACGTAGGCGGAATAGCCGAGGTCTACTGCGACGGAAGCCCGGTGGGCGCGCCCTCCTACGTCACCATGTACGATGACGGCAGCCACGACGACCTGGGCGCCGGCGACGGCTATTTCGGCTCGGCCTGGATGACGGTCGGCTCGGCCTCGACGGCCGTCATCGCCGTGACCACGACCGCCCTGGACGTCGCCGGCAACCGGGACACGGACACGGCCTCCGTCCGCGTGGACAACACGCCACCGTCGCTCTCGAACCTCGTCGCAAAGTACAGGGCGGGCCAGTGGTGGGCGGCCGACGGCGACAGCATCTGGTTCACCGCCCAGGTAGTGGACACGGGGGCGGTCAACGGGCTCAACCGCGTGGAGCTCGACGCCTCCGACATCGGGGGGCCGTCCTCCGTCGCGATGCGCGACGACGGGCAGGGCAACGACGCACTGGCCCGCGACGGCAACTGGAGCTCTGCCTCGGTCGTGGTGGCCACCGGGAGCAACACCCGGTTCTACACATTCCGCGTGACCGGCCGGGACAACGCCTCCAACTCCGCCGCCCAGGCGGGCAACGTCTACATCGACAACGGCCGGCCGCTCTCGCTGAACATCACGAGCCCCGCCCAGGGGCAGTACGTCGAGGGGCTTGTGACCATGCGCGTCCAGGCGACGGACATCCCGGCCATCCTCGAGGTCAACCTCACCCTTCTGCCGGCCGGCACGGCGTACCAGACCGCCTACAACGGCCTGTCGGGCTACTTCGAGCGGCCCCTGGACACCGTCCAGCTGGAGGACGGGACCTATTTCCTCGTGGCCTCGGGCCGCGACATCGCGCTCCGGGCAATACCCAGCCCGGCGATGGTCACCTTCTACATAGACAACCACGCACCGGCCCTCAGGCTGAACTCTCCGAAAAACAACGACTATGTTTCGGGCGTGGTCGCCATCGACACGTCCGGGACCTCGGACACGTTCCTCCTGTCGGTCGAATACAACATCGACGGGCTGGGCTGGGTGGCCGCCTCCACGCCCTGGGACACGACCAAGCTCTCCGACGGCCGGCATGCGCTCGAGGCCCGCGCGGTGGACCGGGCCGGGCACGTCACGAGCATCAGCATCTCGGTCATCGTGGACAACAACAGCCCGGCCTGCCGGATCGTCTCCCCGGCGGACGGCGCCATCGTTTCCGGCCGGTACACCGTTTCCGTCAAGGCCTCCGATTCGGTCGGCATCGCCCGCGTCGACCTGAACGGGGACCTCGCGGCCGAGGCCGAGTACAACCCGCTGAGCGGGTACTACGAGTTTTCGCTCGACACGAGGGCGCTCGCCGACGGGAACTACACCATCGGGGCCCAGTCGAGGGACGACTCGGGAAAGACCACCTCCGCCAAGGCCGTATCGTTCCGCGTGGACAACACCGCCCCGACGCTCTCGGTCCTGTCGCCGGCCGCCTACGAGTACGTCTTCGGCACTGTCCTGGTCCAGCTGGTCTCCTCCGACGGGCCGTTCACGGGCGAGCTCGAGGTGGAGTACCGCGTGGACGAGCGGGGCTGGATACCGCTTTCGCAGAACGGCGCGCTCTGGACCGCCCTCTGGAACACCAGCGCGTTCTCGGACGGGGCGCACGCCCTCTCGCTGCGCTCGGAGGACATCATCGGCAACGTCGCCGCGCAGACCATCCAGCTTTCGGTGGACAACCACGCCCCGCTCTGCCAGGTGTACAGCCCGCTCCCCGGCCAGTACATCGAGGGCAAGCAGCTCTTCCAGGTGCTCGCCACGGACGAGGTCGGCGTCGTCAACGTGACCCTGGACATCCCGTCCGTCGGCAGGTTCCTCATGAGCTACAACGGCTACACCGGCTACTACGAGTACTCGCTCCTGACCACCAGCTTCCCGGACGCGTCGTACAACGCCACCGTGCTGGCGCTCGACCGCTCCGGGAAGACAACCACGGTAGGCCCGATGCCGTTCCAGATAGACAACATCCCGCCCTCGTTCCGGCTCGTCAAGCCCCGCGAGGGCGACCCCGTCAGCGACAACATAAGCGTGGTCGTCGAGTGGACCTCGGGCCGGTCCGAGCCCGGGGAGGCCACTGTCACCTACCGCATCGACAACGGCGCCTGGATACCGGCCGAGCGGAACACCTCCGTCGCCTCGCTCCCCGACGGGAGCCACACCGTGACCGTGCGCGCCCAAGACCCGGCGGGCCATACGACGGACATCTCGGTCGGGATATTCATCGACAAGAACTGGCCCGAGCTCAACGTGCTTACGCCGAAGAGCGGGGCGCACTTCAGGTCGGCCGTCGACATGAGGATGAAGGCCCGCGACGAGGCCGGCATGGCCAGGCTCGAATTGCAGCGGGGGAACGGCACCCCCGAGCAGGTCTACCTCAACGGCGCCACCGGGTTCTACGAGTACCAGCTGGACCTTGCGGGCCTGCCCGACGGGAGCTACAACTTCACCGCGACTGCCTACGACCTGTCCGGCCACGCGACGAGCTCCAACCTGACGTTCGTCTACGACACCACCGGGCCGCAGCTCTCGCTGGTCTCGCCGGCGCTCGGCGGGGACAAGAAAGGGCGCGTGAAGTTCGCCTTCCAGCCCTCGGACGTGAGCGGGACGTCGAAGGTGAGCATCCGGCTCCGGACCGGGGACTGGCGCGATCTCACGCAGGACGGGAGCGGGAACTACGCATACGTCTGGGACACGTCGGTGGCGGACGACGGCCAGCGCACCATCGAAGTCCGGGCGATCGACAAGCTGGGCAACGAGGCGTTCTCGACCTATGATCTCTCGGTCAAGAACTACCAGTCCAACTTCCTCGTCGAGAATTACAACTGGCTGCTGCTCCTGGTGCTCATCATCGGCTTCCTCTGCCTCGGTGCCGTGGTCCACGTGTCCGTGAAGCGCATCCGGTTCCCGCCGGAGTACATCGAGGCGCTGAGGCTCGCGGCTGCGGCTGCTTCCAAGCCTGCCCCGGCGGTCCCGCCAGTCACTGCTCCCGCCGCCCCGCTGCCTGCTCCCGCCGAAACGCCCGTCCTAGCCCCCATTCCGGCCCCGACCAGGGAACCGGGGGCGACCTGGGACGAGGACTCGTTCATCGTCGGCGGGAAGGCCGGCAAGCCGAAAGGAGGGACCGGCCGGTCACTGGCCTCGACCATCGGCGCCGAGGACCACGGCGACCTTCCCGGCCCCTCCGCCCAGAAAAGGCCCCCGGTCGTCGGAGCCGTCTCATCGGCCGTGAACGCATCATTGCCGGACCAGACCGGATTCGAGGAGGTCTCGGACGAGGGCGGCGTGGAGGAGCTCAAGATGGAGGAGCCCTGGATGCCGAGCGGGTCGCTCCCGAGGGCGACCGAGGCGCCCCAGGCGGCCATATACGCCCGGCAGCCGTCAGCCGTTAGCCGTGAGCCGGCCACCGGCCACCGGCCACCGGAAACCCAACCGCCCGCCCCCGCCGGGGACATGTGGGAAGAAGAGGAGACGGAAGAGGAGTTCTTCGTCGAGGATAAGCCGGCGGCCAGCGACCGGCAGCCGTCAGCCGTGAGCCGTGAGCCGGCCGCCGGTTACCGGCCACCGGCCACCGGTCTCGCCCCTCCGCCCTCGAAGGGCCTGAGCCCGCTCGAGCAGCAGCTCATGAGCATGAACATCAAGGTGACGCGGACCCAGGAGGAGCGGGCCCGGCCCAAGGGCCCGCCGGCGGGCTGGTCCCACCCGAGGCCGGCGGAGATCCCCCCGCCGGAGCCGCAAACCGCGGCCGGGCAGCCGAAGCCCCGCGCGACCGAGGGCGTGACGGCGCCCCAGAGCGCGCTCAGGCCCGTCCCGCCGAGCGCCCAGAAGCTCGGACCCAAGGACCGTGAGAAGGTGGGCGTGATGCTGGACGACCTCCTGACGAAGTCGAGGAAGAGATAGGGGAAAAGTTGACAAGTTGACAGGTAGATAAGTTAACAAGTGAAGTTGGCAAGTTGGCAAGTGGACAAGTTATGGAACTTGCCAGCTTGCCAACTTGTTGACTTCACTTGCCTGCTTGCCCACTTGCCAACTTGTCAACTTCGTCGTCTCATTTCACTTCGCCAGGCTCCGAGTCTTCCCGTCGGCGGCGATCTTTTTGCAGATCGCCTCGACCTTGTCGACGTACTCCTTCAAGCTGAACCGCTGGTGGACGTCGTCGACGAGCCATTTCCGGTCGAGGGAGGCGCAATTCTCCAGGGCCTCCACCGCTTCCTCCTCCGTCTGATAGAGGAACCCGTTCCTGCCCGGCAAAACGGCTTCCGGCGCCCCGCCGACAGGGCGGGACACGACCGGCAAACCGGACGCCAACGCCTCCAGTATCACCACGCCGAAGCCTTCCCACATCGAGGGGAAGATGAAAGTGTCGGCGTTGGCGTAGTGGACGGCAAGCTCTTCGAAGGATAGGTCCTGCAAAATGTGCATCTGGCCCTCGAGGCCGTTCTTCCGGGCGAAAGCACGGAGCCGGCCCTCCTGGTTGCCCTTTCCAATGAACATCAGCTTGTCCGAGGGGTGCTTTGCGAGATACTTCCGGAATATGCGCGCCGCCTCCATGACGTTCTTGCGCGCCGCAAGCCTCCCCACGAACAGGAGTATTCGTTCATCGTCCTTGGCGAATTTTCTCCGGACCTCCAAATTGCGCTTGGCCGGCGAGAAATTGGACATGTCGGACATGCCCACCTGCTTGAATGCCAGGCCGCGCTTGCCCATGAACCCATCGGATAGAGGTTTGGGCCACTCAAGCGGCGGAGTCTTCTCGGCAACAGGCTGGAGGGACTGCGCAGACCCCGCCATGCGCCTGTTGATGGCCTCGACCTCGTTTTGGCAATCGGTGATGACCGCGTCCGAATAGAGCAGTGCGAAGTCCTCGTATTTGTCGTAGCGCTTCGACAGGTACAGGACCGAGAAGTCATTGACGCCGGATACAGAGAACAGCGAGATGTCCCCGAATTTCAGGGTGGACCGCTCGCCCAGCCAGGTGCCGCACATCTTGGTCAGGACCGGGAATTTGAGGGCGGCGTAGTTCTCCCGGGGCAGGAGCGTCATGTTGCCGAATATGATGACGGCATCGAAACCGCCCTGGCCGTTCACGGCTGGCACGGCGTTCTTGCCGAATGACAGGGCGAATGCCATGGGGAACTTGAGCCAGTTGACCATGTGGACCGTGACGCCCGGCGCGTTTTTGACCGGCGGCATGTTGTGCCGGCGGGTGAATACGTGGACCTCGTGACCCCGAAGGGCGAGCTGGTTGGCCAGGGCGTGCGTGGCGCTGCCCACCCCGCCCCAGTGGTAGGGCGGGTACTCCGAGGAGACGACGGCGAGCTTCATCCCGCCCTTGAAAAGCCGTCCGGACTGTTAATGCTTTCTTTCAACAAGCTCCCAAACGGGGGAGCCGGGGAACCCGTGGGCTAGCCGGGGAACCCGGGAACCGGGGAACCGGTACGCGACGCCGTTTCTTCCGGCTCCCCGGCTCCCCCGTTTCATTCATACATTCATATATATATCCGATAACCGATTTTCGTCCGGGGAGCTTATGAAGGAATCCGACGACGCCGTCCGTCTCGAAGAGGTCCACAAGGTCTACTACACCTCGAAGCTCCCGGTCATCGCCGTGAACGGCGTCACGCTGGGCATCCGCCCGGGCGAGTTCCTCGTCCTCATGGGCCCGTCGGGCTGCGGCAAGTCGACGCTCCTCCACCTCATGGGCGGCGTGGACAAGCCCACCTCGGGCCGCGTCCTCATCGGAGGCCGGAACCTGGTCCAGCTCTCCGACAACGAGCTTTCCGACTTCAGGCGGGATTCCATCGGCTTCGTCTTCCAGTCCTACAACCTGATACCGTCGCTCACCGCATTCGAAAATATCGAGATACCGCTCATGATAAAGGGCCTGAAGAAGAAGGAGCGGGACCAGCGCATCACGGACATCCTCCGGCTGGTGGACCTGCGGGACCGCGCCGACCACACGCCCTCCATGCTCTCCGGCGGGGAGGAGCAGCGCGTCGCCATCGGGCGCGCCCTCGCCAACGACCCGACGGTCGTCCTCCTGGACGAGCCGACGGGCAACCTGGACCAATCCAGCGGCCGGGCCATAATGGAGCTCGTGTCGAACCTGAACAGGACCCGGGGCAAGACGCTCTGCATGGTCACCCACGACCGGGCGCTCGCAAGCTACGGGACGCGCCTCGTGGAGATGGTCGACGGAAAGGTCAAGGAAGACAAACGGTAGGTGACGATGAAGGCCGGAAGCTACGTTTACCGCGGTCTTCGGACCAACCGGCGCCGCTACGCCCTGGGAGCGGCGAGCATCATCATCTCCACGACGATAATGATAACCATCGGCGTGGTTTTCGCCGGGGCGCAGGTGGAGCTGCGCGGGTTCTACGAGAGGGCCTACGCCTACGACTTCGAGGTCGCCCGGGTGCGCACTGGCTTCAACGCCACGCTCTTCGAAGCCGGGCCCGTCGTCCAGAACATCACATCGGTCGAAGGCGTCACCGGCGCCTACCCGCTTCTGTCGACGGTCCTTTTCGCCTACTCGAACGTCACCTCGGGCAACCGCCCGGTGCTGGTGTACGGGGCGGAGCAGTCCTACACGGCCGGCAACGTGAAATCGCTCGACGGCAAATACGACCTTTCGCCCGGAAAGGCGGTTCTCACCAAAAGCGCCGCCCGGAAGTTCTCGGTGAGGACCGGCGACATAATGGAGCTCAGGAACCTCCTGGGCCCCTCGCCGGGCAGCGTGAACGTGACGGTCGCGGGCATCGCCGAGCTCGAGGGCCGGTTCCCGCCCTCGCTCACGGAATACGTCATCGTCGGCTTCGACCATCTCGGCGGGAGCCTCAACATCTCCGGAAAGGCGTCCTCCGTCCTGGTGCGCATCCAGGGCGACCGGTGGGATTTCGGCAACCCGGCCGACCCGGTGGGCCGCGCCCGCGCCACGGGCAACGCCATGGCGCTCAGGCTGGGCCCGGAATACACGGTCAATTCGTACAAGGCCTACGTCATCGAGGCCGGGATACAGGGCACGAGCTTCCTGGGCATAATGATATACGTCTTCTCGGCGTTCTTCCCGGCGGTCGCCGGCATCCTCGTCGCATCGATACTGAACCTCTCCGTGGAGGACAAGGCCCACGACCTGGCGGTCCTGAGGCTTCTCGGCGCCCGCCGGGCCACCGTCGGCCGCATCCTGCTCGTCGAGCTGGGGACGATAATCGCGATGGGCCTTCCGGCGGGCGTCATGCTGGGCATCCTGGTCCCGTACCTGGCCCTGCCCGCATTTTTGGCGCAGGCCAACCCGGCCGCCGTGGCGACCACGATCTCCGTCCAGCTGTCCATATCGGTGGCGGTCCTCCTGGCGTTCGCCATAAAGCCGCTCCAGCGCGCCTTCCGCTCGAGCCCGATAGACGCCGTCCGGCGCACGCGCGCCCTGGGCGAGCTCCGGTTCCGCCACGACGGCGGCATCGACCGGCGCATCCCGATGGCGGGCTTCCTGATGTTCCTCTCGGTGGCCTACTCGGCGCTGGTCATCCCGTACATACTCATATTCTCCAACGTGGAGGAAATCGTGTTCTACCTGCTCATCTCCGTGATGGTGATGCTCATCTGCCTGAGCGCCGGGATGCTGCTTTTTGCCACCCGTCTGGAGACCACGCTCGTGGCGGCCGTGAGGCCCGCCACGGAGAAGTTCAACAAGCTCGCCTCGCGCAGCATCACCCGCTACGCCAGGCGCAACCTCTCCACCAACATCATCTTCGGCATCGTCGTGGCGATACTCCTCTTCTTCACCTCGCTGATATCGAGCGTGCGCGGCTCAGTCGAGGACGCGGCGCGCTACGAGTCCGGCGCGGACATCCGGGTGCGCTCCGCCTTCGAGATGCCGCAATCGGAGTTCGACCAGATGCTCCTCACAAAGGACGTCTCGGCGGGGGCGGGCATCGGCCCGATGCTCCAGGTGGAGCTCTCCAACCTCGTGGGCCCCTCGGGCCAGAAGGTCCAGCTCCAGGCCGCCGATTCCCGGTTTGCCGGCGCAAGCTACCTTTCGCGATCCGACTTCCATCAGGGTTCGCCGGCCGATTTCGGGTTGGACAACGGAAGCATAATCATCAGCCGGTCCGTGGCCACGGCGCTGGACGTCCATAAGGGCGACCGGGTGCGCGTCGACCAGGAATCCCGGTCAAGCTTCCTCGTCGTCAAGGCGGTGCTCAACAGCCTTCCCGGGTTCACGCTCCAGGTCAGCCAGACCTCGCGAAACGCGATATTCGACTTCCAGTCGGCGTTCGTCTCGTTCGAGCAGTGGCGGTACCTTGCCAACCGCACCGTGGCGGTCAACACCTACACGAGCGTGTTCCTCAAGGTCGCGCCGGGCGTGAACTCGAGCCGGGTCGGCGAGGAGGTGATGGCGCGGTTTGCCGACGTCGAGGGCTTCCAGGTCTCCGTGACCGAGGAAAATGTGAAGACGGTGAGGTTCTACACCGGATATCTCGACCTGGTCTTCAGCGCGGTGCTCCTGGGCATGATGATGGTGGCCGTGTTCTCGCTCATGTCGAACCTCTACGCCTCGATAAAGGAGCGGGAGTTCGAAATCGGGGTGCTGCGCGCCGTCGGGTTCCGCCGGTCGCAGATCCTGGCCTCGCTGATGACCGAGGGGCTGGCGGTCTCGCTCGCCTCCGTCATTTTGGGCATCCTGGTGGGCGTGGTGGTCGGCTGGGTGATGGTCTGGTTCATCGGCATACTCTCGGACATCGGGTTTAGGTTCGTGATGCCGTGGGACATCGTCGGGCTCGTGCTGGCCGTCACGGTCGTCGCCTCGGCGCTGGGAGTGGCGCTGACGTCGAGGATGGTAGTGAGGAAGCAGCTCATCGATTTGATAAAACCGACGGAATAGGAGGGCTCATTTCTTCTTCGAGTACTCTTCCAAAAGCTCCTTCGCCCGGTCCGCACGGACCTTCTTCTCCTTGACCATCTGCTCGGCTATCCTGTCGACGAGCTCGCCGCTGGCGCCCGCGCTGACGGCCACATTGCGCGCGTGCAGGCCCATGTGGCCCCTCTGGATGCCTTCCGTGGCCAGTGCCCTCAACGCGGCGAAGTTCTGGGCGAGCCCCACGCAGGCGATTATCTGCGCAAGCTCGGCGGCGCTCCTTATGTCCATTATCTTGAGCGCGATGCGCGCCACGGGGTGCGTCTTGGTCGCCCCGCCCACGATGCCCACGGCCATCGGCACCTCTATGCTCCCGACGAGATTCCCGTCGGCGTCCTTCTCGTACTTCGAAAGCGAGGTGTACCGGCCCTTGAGCGCCGCGTACGAGTGGGCCCCGGCCTCTATGGCCCGGGTGTCATTGCCGGTGGCCAGCACGACGGACGAGATGCCGTTCATTATGCCCTTGTTGTGGGTGGCCGCCCGGAACGGGTCGGCCTCGGCAAAGGCGTAGGCGTTCAGGATGCCCTCCACCACGGCCTCGCCGCCCATCGCCTCGCGGTCGAAGACGGCCATCGCCCGGGCCAGCCGGTGCACCGCCAGGTTCGAGAGTATGCGCAGGTACACCCGGCCCCCGGTCCACTCCTCCAAAAGGGGCGCAATGGCCTCGGCCATCGTGTTCACGGCGTTGGCGCCCATCGCGTCCCGCGTGTCCACCAGGAGGTGGGTTATGACCATCGGGCCCTTGATGGTCTGGAGGACCCGGACCTCGATGTCCTTCGCCCCGCCGCCGGCCTGGATGAGCATCGGGTCCTGCTTGTTGCAGATGTCCAGTATGGCCTGCCTGTGCTCCAGGATCGTCTTTTTCGCCTCTTCCGGGTCGGGCGCCTCGACGAGCTGGACCTGGGCTATCATCACCGGCCCGGAGAACGAGGCGGTGAACCCGCCGTTCGGGCGGGCCATCTTGGCGGCGTTGGAGGCGGCTGCCACGACCGAGGGCTCCTCGATGACCATCGGGATGAGCACGTCCTTGCCGTTTATCCTGAAATTGACGCCCAGGCCCATGGGCAGCGTGAGCCCGCCGATGACGTTCTCTATCATGCGGTCGGCCGTGCCGAGAGGCAGGCCGCCGGTGTTCCGGAGCGTCGCAACTTCCTCGTCCGTGAGGCTGGCGTACTCCCTGATGAACTTCAGGCGGTCCTCGACCGGCTTCTTGTAGAACCCGGAGACCTCGGAGCTCTTGTCCATGGGCATCCCTTCCGCCCTTTGGAATGGGCGGGAGCATATTTAATATTGACCGGATATCCGGGCATCGGCATGGACGATTCGGAGCTGCGGGCGGAAACCTACCGCCTCCTGCGCCAGGTGCCGGCGGGGCGCGTTACGAGCTACGGCGCGCTGGCGGAGGCTCTGGGGGCCATCGAGGCCTCGCGCCTTGTCGGGCAGTACATGGCCGAGAACCCCTTCGCGCCGGAGGTGCCGTGCCACCGCGTCGTCCACTCGGACGGCCGGCTGGGCAGGTATTCCTCGCCTCGCGGGGCGGAGCAGAAGGCGGAGATGCTGGAAAAGGAGGGCGTCCACGTCGAGAAGGGGCGCATCGCCGATTTTGAAAAGGTCATGTTCAGGGAGTTCAATGGGACAGGACCTCTGAAAAAGCTCCGGGAGTACCAGGAGTCGCTCAGGCCCAAACTGGTCCTCGAGGACCGCCGGGAGCCATACGCCAACCTGGTTGCGTTCGATGTCGCCTACGAGGAGGAGGGGGCGTTTTCGGCCGGGGCGCTCTTCGGGCTCAGGGAAGGCAGGCCGGGGCCCACGGTCACGGTCCACGCCGCAGTCACTTTCCCGTACATACCCACGTTCCTCGGGTTCCGGGAGATCCCGGCCATCAAGGCGGTGTTCGGCGCGCTGGTGCGGAAGCCGGACCTGCTTTTGGTGGACGGGAACGGCACGCTCCATCCCCGCGGGATGGGCATCGCCTCCATGGCCGGCATCGAGCTGGACACGCCGACGGTAGGCGTGGCCAAGTCGCTGCTCTGCGGCGAGGTGAAGGAGGGGCCGGTGAAGGCCGGCGAGAGCTCCGAGGTCGTCGTGGATGGCGAGGTCCGGGGCTTCGCCCTGCGCATCTCGCCGTCCCCGAAAGGCGTCGTGTACGTCTCGCCCGGCCACCTCGTCTCCCTCGAGCGCTCCCTGGCGCTCGTCCGCGCGCTCGTGGTCGACAGCCACGTCGAACCCCTCCGGAGGGCCCACCTGGCCGCCCGGGCGCTCGCAACAAGCTTTAAATCGGGCGGCCCGGTTGCGGACTCCGCATGAAGGTGCTGGTCTTCGGGGCCGGCTCCGTCGGGAGCTACATCGGCGGACTTCTTTCGGAGAAGTACGACGTCACCCTTCTGGGCCGAAAGCACCACATGGAGGCCATAGAGCAGAACGGCCTCAAGATAACGGGGAAGACCGAGAAACTGGTCCGCCCCAAGGTCTGGCACTCGCTGGGCGACCTGGCGGACATCGACCTCATCATTCTCACGGTCAAGGCCTACAACACCGAAACGGCCATGAACGACATGGTGCCCTACATCCGCGACGACACCATAGTGCTCTCGCTCCAGAACGGGCTTGACAACATCGAGACCATCCGGCGCATGATGAAGAAGGAGGGCTACATCCTGGCCGGCATAACGAGCCACGGCGTCATGCGCGCCGACGACGGCCACATCCACCATGCCGGCCACGGCGAGACGGTGCTGGGCGAGACCGTGCCGTCGGGCCAGGGCCATGCCGAAAAGGTGGCCCAGATGTTCAACGCCGTGGGCATTCCCACCCGGGCCTCGAACAACATCTGCGGCGAGATGTGGGCCAAGGCGATCGTGAACGCCGGCATCAACCCGATAACGGCCATAACCGGCCTGCGCAACGGGTACCTATTGAAGGTCCCGGCGCTGACGGCCCTGCTGGAACGGACCTGCTCCGAGGCCATCCAGGTGGCCCAGGCGGCCAAGATACACCTGCCGCCCTGCAACATCATAGAGAAGACCAAGGACGTCGCCCGGAAGACGGCCGAGAACAAGTCCAGCATGCTCCAGGACATCGAGCGGGGCCGGCGGACCGAGATCTGCTCGATATCCGGCTACATCTCCGAGCTCGGCAAGCGCCACGGCGTGGACACGCCCGTCAACTCGACGCTCACGGCGCTGGTCAAGGGCATCGAGGAGACTGCGAAGGTGCGGTAGGAAAACGGGGCAATCGGGCGATCCATGCATTTGACGTGACGGGCAATGCGGGGGCGGACGGAAGCGGCGTGCCCGCATTGCCCGTCAATGCCCGCATTCCCCGCATCGCCCATTTCACCTATTCTTCCTCTTCCTTCGAGTCCCGCTCCTCCTTCCCATTCTCGACCTTGTGGGCTATGCGCTCGCGCACGACCCTGTCGGATTCGTCCAGGAAGGGCGAGAGGTCCAGCCCGTCCTCGCGGGCCACGAGCAGCGCCAGGACCTCGGCGTCGACCCGCAGGAGCTCGCGCTTTTTGTTTATCCGTGAAATGACCGACGAGCGGTCCTGCCTTGAGGCCCTGCCGATGGCGTCCACTATCCGCATGAAGACCGTTTCCCCCGCCCCTCCGGCGCCGCCCGGCGCGCCCTTGAGGAGGTCCGGCGACGGCCTGAAGGTCGCGGGGAGCTCCGCCTTCCGGTGTTCGAACGCCGGCACCACGTTCTTGCCCTCGCGCTTGAGGATGTTGTGGGACACGGCGAGCTCCAGGAACTTCATCGCGTCGGTGTAGTTGAACCAGCGGAGGTCCATCGAGGCCGAGAAGACGAACTCCTTCTCGGTGAGGATGTCCTTGGCCTTGCGCCTGAATATGAGCGCCACGCCGTTTTTGAGTTCCTCGTCGATCAGCATCTGCCGCCACTCTTCACGCTCCCCGCCGTGAACGGCGGGGCATCACGCTAACCCATCGTGACCGTCCCCGCACTGAAGTGCGAGGCATCGGTACGCCAGCTTCAGAAGCCGCGACCATCTTATTTGGCCTCCGTGACGATGGACAGTACGCTCGGGAGGGCGCCGGCCGCCCCGAGCTTTCCGAGCGCCTCCAGGTCGGCCTCCACCACGCCCCCGCCGACATAGACGGGGATGGGGCCGGCCGAAAGCTCCCTGATTATCCCGGCCTCGAGCGGCTTGCCCTTCGCGCTCCGGCCCAGGTCGGTGAATATGAGCTTCGGGAACTTGAGGTTGGAGGCGATGTCCCGGAGGCTTTTGGGGCTCATGTGGCGGAACTGCTCGTCCTCGCCGACCACCGCGCCGTCCCAGTCGATGCCCAGGAAGACGCTGTCGGACATCTCCACCGCGGCGGCGAGCTGGTCGACGCCGGCCACGTTCTTCGTGCAGAGCACGACGGCGGAGGCGCCCGCCACGAGGATGTCGATGGCGCTCTCTGCGTAGCGCAATCCGGCGTCCACCCAGACCTCGCCGACCTCGCCGAGCCGCTGGAGGAGCTCCACCTGGGGGCGGTTGCTCTCGATACCGTTCAGGTCCACGACCATTATCCGCTTGTATTCCTTGAGCACCTGCTCGGCAAAGACGGCCGGGTCCAGCGGCAGGCCGTCCTCGTCCTCCAGCCGTTCGTACTTCCTTTCCCGGACAATGACCACCTCGCCGTCGCGTATGGACATCGTCGGAACGACGTCGAGCGGCCCCTGGGGCCTGGGCTTCATCGGGCGAAAATGGGCTAACGGCTATATAATCAATTGGTAGGACGGGCGGGAAGCGGGAAGCGGGAAGAAAACAACGCAATGCGTATCGGAAAGAGGATGCCCGTCTTCCCGCTTCCCGCTTCCCGCTCGTTGCTCACAGTTCCTTGATGAAATTGGCCGGGTCTATCTCGTTCCAGCCGTTGGTCTTGTCCTGGACGTACGGGCCGCGGATCTCGACATGCTGGCCGATGTGCATGCGGGGTATGACCGGGTTGTCCTTGTAGAGGAGCTCGACCATCATGGCGCCCATCAACGACTCCTTGTTGCGGTCGTTGACCAGGTCCTTGAAGGAGAGGTCCGGCAGGACCAGGAAGTGGTAGCGGTCCTGCTCGTTCTCGACGTACTTGCCGACCTCTATGACGCGGCCAGTCAGCCGCCCGTCGGCGTTGAAAAGGATGTGGTTCGAGGTGTCGGCCGCCCGGTCGGGGTCGGCCTTGGCGTTCGGGGGATTGAGGATTATCGGGTTGGGCGTGGATGCGGCCTTGGGGGCGAATGCCATTGAGGCGGCGTATCCGCCGGCCATGCCGATCATTACAGCCGCTGCGATGAATACCACTAGCTTTCCTGCCATATCTTCCACCGACAGTCAAAGGCCATTACGCTTTTATATTTTTTTTTTGTGTGCGATTCGGGGCGCTCTCCGGTTCAGCAAATTATTAGTAATGCCATAATCATCCCTGATGCGACTCGGGTGGTGGACCTGTCATGAGTGCCGGCGCAAAGCTCCTGGGAGCCATAACTGTCATCCTTCTTGTCGCAGTGGCGTTCGTGGCTGGAATATACCTTGGAGGCCCGGGCACGGGCGGCGGTCCCGGCACGGAGCCGAGAAGCGCCGGGCTTCCCGCCTGGGACGTCGGCCGTTACTGGTACTACGCCTTCGACACGCCGGATATCGACCCGACCATGGCGCGCATCGTCGTGGCCACGAAGAACGAGACCCAGTACCAGCTCGGGATAGACAGCCGGCTGGATGCCCAAAGGCATGCTGTGCTGAACTACAACCCGATGCTGGGCAGGATAACCACATCCCAGCTCGCCGTTTTCGAAAAGGGCATCCCCCAGACCATCCTGCTCTTCCCGCTCGAGAAGGGCAAGACCTGGAACTTCACCCTCCTTGGCAGGAAGGACTGGATGGCGAAGGTGACCGGGCTGGACAGCGTCAGCCAGCCGGGCGAGAACCGGACCACCATCGCGGCCATCGAGGCGAGCGCGGGCACGGGCGACGTCCTCAGGTACACGTACGACTCCTCGGCCGGATGGTTCCGCTCCATGGTGCTCCTCGATGCCTCCGGCAAGGAGGAGCTCAGGATGACGCTGGTCTCCACCGGGACCGGCTACAAGGGGGACGCCTACTTCGTCCGGGGGGTGGACCTGTACTCGAAGGAGGCTTCCTCCTCGACCGGCTCCCCGGAGGTTGACATTTATGAATCGTTCATCGACCGGGGCCATCCCACCTGGGGGCCGTTCGACAGCCTGATCTATTACTACACCGTCAAGACAGGCGACCGTTCCAACGGCATCCTGACTTTCAGGGACCACTCAACGACGACACTGATGAGGAAGACGTTCGACCCGGGGACCGAAGAGGACAGCCTCGGCTCGATTCCCAGCGCCGGAGGCGAGGTCGGGGTCACGATTGCGCTGCAGGGGGACTGCCGGCTGAGGGTGATGGTCGCCGGCGGGATAGAGTACAAGTGGGCCCTCTGAAGGACCGGGCTGCCTGCCGGCCCTCCCGTTTTCCCGGTTCCCGGGCTGCCCCGTCGTCCATAAAAAGGTATATATCATCCCCTGCCGGTTAAGCGTCCCGGGGTGCCGGGAATGCCGGGAATGTACACGGACAAGGTCATGGAGCACTTCACCAAGCCGCACAACATGGGGGAGCTCAAGGACGCCGATGGCGTCGGCAAGGTGGGCAACCCGACCTGCGGGGACCTCATGTACGTATACATAAAGGTCAAGGACGACGTCCTCACGGATGTGACCTTCAAGACCTTCGGCTGCGGTGCGGCCATCGCCACGAGCTCGATGGTCACCGACCTTGCCAAGGGCAAGACGCTCGACGAGGCGCTGAAGATCAGCCGGGCCGACGTGGCCCGGGAGCTCGGAGGCCTACCGGCCATCAAGATGCACTGCTCGAACCTGGCGGCGGACGCCCTCCACATGGCCATCAAGGACTATCTGGACAAGCACGGCCGGGACTCGTCGCACATCAAGGAAGTCGGAGAGGCGGAGTGCCACATCGAGCACTGAGCCGGGCGGAATCGTTTTGACGGAAACGCCGGTCGTCGGGCCCGACATAATAGAGATACAGCCCTGCACGGAGGAGGGCCTCGTCACTCTCGAGGCGAAGCTCGGCGGAAAGTCGGACACGGCCGAGTTCTTCGACGCGGCGCTGCTGTGCCGCTACATCAACGCCACTCCGGCGTTCGGCAAGCAGCGCTGCTCGGCCGAGATGGGCTACGGCGTGGCCGAGCGCAAGGGGCGCGCCGTGCACGCCTTCAAGACCGGCAAGATAATCGTCCGGAGGGCCGAGGGCCGGGAGATGGCGCTGGAGCACCTGCATGTCGTCAGCCGGAGCCTCTGGCCGGCCCTGAAGGTCAGGGGCGGGGCCGCTCTCGTCGAGTGCCTCGCTTCGGAGGGCGGGTGCCCGGCGTTCCCGAAGCCACCGGCGGACGGGGGCGAGCTGGAGACGGGCCGGACGTTCGCGGAGGCATTGGGGGATGCCCGCGCCCAGCCCCGTTGGAGCCTCATCGAGGAAGGGCTCGGCCAGCTCCGGGCAATCGCCGAGGCCTATCCGCAGTCGGGCGTCACCAAGGCCACAAAGGAGCAGTTCCGCAAGGCCGAGGGGCCGATACTGGGCTTCATCGTCGAGACCGAAGATGTGAAGATGGCTTCGCTCGGGATACCCTTCCTTTCGGCGTCGCTTTTGCTGGACCGGGCGATGCAGGAGTGCGAGAAGCTGGCGCCCGATGCCAAAGCCTCCTGCTGGGCGCAGGTGGTGAAGGCGTTCGAGGCGGCGGTGGGGGAGTCGACAGGGAAGGTTGACGCTGTGTTTTCACATCCGGAGGCGGGTGGCTCCGGGATCGGCGCCGACCAGGGACCGGCCCGTTCATTGCTACGGCTGGTTTCGGCACGCGTTCCGTGAACCGGCCGGGGAAAATGTTTAATTGCCCATAAGGGGATATTATCGGCCGATTGCCAGATGTTGGACCGGAGTTCGGCACCGCATCCATCCAAAGGGATGCGGAATGGCACCGTGGGACCTTCTTGGATTTTATGGGATCCCCCTGGAGTGCCATTTTTGCGCTCGGGGGGACGCTCGTTGTTTTTTCAGTAGTTACCTATTTTACGAGCCCGGATTTTTCTTCCTACCTCCAGGGTTTGTTCGTGGTCTTTTCGCTCATTTCGTTTATCACATTGGCGGCAATCATCCTCGGCGCAGGGTGGTACTTTTTCTCCGAGGCCTGGGTCCGACTCCTGCCTGACAACATTGACTCTGAACAAATCAGGTTTGCCCTGGAGCAATCCCGACCACTTTTCATGTCCGGTCGCGTGCCCGCCAATTCTCCGCCGCTCACCGAAAGAACGCGTGGAGGAGGCATGTTATTGCGGATTCCATCAGTAGGAAAAATCGGTTTGTTGTTCGAATCAAACGATCATTCCCGGTTGGTGGTGCAGATCAAACGGTCGGTGACCAATGAAGACCGGCAAACGGTCTTCAATTTTATCGATAACGCTATCGCCCGGGCGCCGGAGATACCAAAGGAAGATGATGAAACCGAAGACTAAATGCACCTCAGGTCTGAGCCTCAATCATCCCAAGAAATCCTTCCAGCGGTATATCCACCCATTCCGGCCTGAACTTTGCCTCGTAGGCTATCTCGTAGAGGGCCTTTTCCACCATCCATACATTAACAGCGGAAAGCAGCCGTTTCTTCCCCCCCTTTCGCACAGCCCTAGGGCAGGACGATAGATAGCCCTCGATGAACGAGGTCGATGTGGCCTCCTCCCAGGACCGGGCCCTCAGGCGTTCCGTGTCGCCGGGAGGCTTCAGTTCCCTCAGGGCCACGGCCGCCGCGTACGAGACCGACCGGAGCATCGTCGCCACGTCACGTTCGGGCGGGAGCTTCTCGATGCGCTCGGGCCCTTTCCGGAGGGGCTCGCCCTCGAAGTCGAGGAACTTGAAGCCGCCCCGGCTTATGAGCACCTGCCCCAGGTGCAGGTCCTGGTGGGTCCGGAGCTTGCGCGCCCCGGCCCAGTCGTCCATCCCGCCGATCAAACGGTCCAGCGCCGCCTTGGCGTCGGCCAGAGATCGCGCCTTTTCGGGCGGGAGGGCTTCTAGGGCCGCCCCGAAGCGCGTCCGGATGAGCGCACGCCAGCGGGCGATGTCATCGGCTGATATCTCTTCGGGCCGGATGTCCGGCGGCGCTCCGGGCGTCGAGAGCAGGTGGTGCAGGTCGCCGAGGGCGATTCCGAGCCTGGCCGGTATGCAGTCGTGCGGCGGAAGCTTCCTTTGCATGGACCGCCGGGCGTTGCCGGCGAAGGCCGGGAATGCCGGCACGCCGGAGCCGAAGCTGGAAAGCAGGCAGAGGGTGGTTGGGCGGCCCGCCTTTCCCGCCGGGCCGTCCGGGACGAACGAGACCGTGCCGAGGACCCGGGGCGTGGTCTTCGAGCCCTTTGCCGAAAGGAACGATAGAAGCTCCGGCTCCGGATTGAACTCGTCCACGGTCCGGTAGGACTTGAACACGGCGGCGGCCTTTCCCAGTTTGAACTTCACGACCGCGTTCGTGGTGTCCCCGCCAAGCTTCTCGACGGACGAGACCTTGCCGGGCGGAATGAGCGGCCCCTCCCATCTGAGTGCGGACGCCCGTCCCCGGACCTCCCGGCCCGAGCATATGGCCCCGACCGCGAACTCGATGAACCTTTTGTCGGTCTCCGCCTCGGCAAGCCCGGGCGCGCTGAATAACGGCGCGAAATATCGGGTTTCGGAACGGGGAAATGAGAAAATGCAGGCGAAGCAGGTCGCACCCTTGTCCTCGAAGAGCCGGAAGAGCTCGTGAACCTCGATCGCGGTGGCTTCTTTGTCGGCCGACCAGCGCGACCTCGCAAGGCGTGTCGCCGCACCCTTCAGGAGGTTTTCCAGCTCTTCGTCGGTCGGCAATCGGTCACCTACCGCAGGAGCTTCCTGTAGAGCTCGAATGTCTTTTTCGCCGCAGCCTTCCAGGTGAAGCGCTCCTCGACGCGGCGACGCGCATTTGAGGCGAGTTTGCCGGCGAGGCCCTTGTCCGAGAGGAGCCGGTTGACCGCCCCGGCGAGAGCACGCGGATTCGCCGGAGGGACGAGGAGGCCGCTTCTGCCGCTCTGGACTATCTCACGGATGCCCCCGACGGCCGAGGCCACGACGGGAGCGCCGCAGGCCATGGCCTCGACCACGACGATGCCGAAAGGTTCGTAGACGGAGGGCGTGACGGCCACGCCTGCGCCCGAATATAGCGCTATAGTGTCGGCCTGGCCGAGCATGGAGTTTATCCACAATGCGTCGTCGCGCCCCTTGACCGCCCTTTTCAGGTCGTCGAGTATGCCGGGCTCGTCGGGCTTCCCGGTCGCAAGAACGAGCTGCGTTCCCGGCAGGAATTTTCGGGAAGCCTCGAGAAGGTCGAAGACGCCCTTCTGGCGCGTGAGCCGGCCGACGAACAGGACGTAGGGAGGCCGGACGCCGAGCCGCCGGAGGAGGCGGGCGTCGCAGCGGCGCCGGTAGACCGCCGGGTCGATGCCGTTGTAAACGACGGATATCCTTGAAGCGGGAATCGGGTAGCATTTCATGATGTCCTTCTTCATGCCCTCCGAGACCGCGATGACGCGGTCGCAGGCGAGAAGCCCCTCGCGCTCCATCCACTTGGAGAGCTCGTATCCGCGCCCCAGCTGCTCGGCCTTCCACGGCCGCAGGGGCTCCAGGCTGTGGACCGTCGCCACCGCTGGAATCCCGTGCAGCTTCTTGGCCAGCGCGCCGGCCATGTTCATGTACCAGGTGTGGGTGTGGATGATGTCGGCGTCGATGGGGTCCGCCACCATCTCTTGGTCGAGCTTCAGCGCCTCGACGGCGGGGCCGGCCTTGCCGGGCACCTTCGGGACATTGTAGAGCCGGACGCCCGGCATTTTCCGGGCGCGCGGGAACCATTTCGTCCTCACCTCGACTTCCATGAGCTTCGAAAGGGCCGAGGCCATGTTGCCGACGTGGACGCCCACCCCGCCGTAGATGTTGGGCGGGTATTCCATCGAGAGAAGGACGACCTTCATTGAGATCCCCCGGGCTTGAACAGGACGATGGCAAGCGGCGGCAGCGTTACTGAGAGCGAGTGCGGCCGCCCGTGGGAATGCCCGTGCGCCGCCGCCACCCGGCCGAGGTTGCCCATGCCGCTCCCGCCGTACTCGGCGGCGTCGCTGTTGAGCACCTCCCGCCAGTCCCCGCCCGCCGGGACGCCGATGCGGTAGCCGTGCCGCGGCACCGGCGTGAAGTTGCACACCGCGAGCACGCGGTCCTGGGGTCTTTTGCCCTTCCGGAAGAAGCTCACCACGCTCTGCTCCCAGTCGTGGAAGTCGAGCCACTCGAAGCCCTCGACCGAGAAGTCCCGTTCGTGCATCGCCGGCTCGGAGGCGTTGAACCGGTTGAGGTCCCGCACCCAGTTCTGGACGCCCCGGTGCGCCGGGTCGTGCAGGAGGTGCCAGTCGAGGCTCCGGCCGTGGTCCCACTCGGCCTCCTGGCCGAACTCGCCGCCCATGAACAGGAGCTTCTTCCCGGGGTGGGCGTACATGTAGCCCAGCAGCAGTCTCAGGTTGGCGAGCTTCTGCCAGCGGTCGCCGGGCATCTTGCCCAGAAGCGAGCCCTTGCCGTGGACCACCTCGTCGTGCGAGAGGGGCAGGACGAAGTTCTCGGCGTACTGGTATAGGATGGAGAACGTGAGCATGTCATGGCGGTATTTCCGAAACAGCGGGTCGTTCCCGAAGTAGCCCAGCGTGTCGTGCATCCAGCCCATGTTCCATTTCATCCCGAAGCCCAGTCCTCCGAGGTGAACCGGCCGCGAGACCATGGGCCAGGCGGTGGATTCCTCGGCCACCATCTGGACCCCGGGAAATTCCCTGTAGAGCATCTCGTTGAGCTTGCGCAGGAAGGCGATGGCCTCGAGGTTCTCCCGCCCGCCGTACTCGTTGGGAACCCACTCGCCGCTCTTGCGCGAGTAGTCCAGGTAGAGCATCGAGGCCACGCCGTCGACGCGCAGGCCGTCGGCGTGGTACCTGTCCAGCCAGAAGGCGGCCGAGCTGAAGAGAAAGGACCGGACCTCGTGCCGGCCGTAGTTGAATATGTCGCTCTTCCAGTCGGGGTGGAAGCCCTGGCGCGCGTCGGCGTGTTCGTAGAGGTGCGTGCCGTCGAAATAGACCAGCCCGTGCTGGTTGTCCGGGAAATGCGCCGGGACCCAGTCGAGTATGACGCCCTTGCCGCGCTGATGGAGCTTGTCGACGAGGAACATCAGGTCCTGCGGCGTGCCGAAGCGCGCCGTGGGGGCGAAGAAACCGGTGGTCTGGTAGCCCCACGAGCCGTAGAAGGGATGCTCCATCACCGGCAGGAACTCGGCGTGGGTGAAGTGCATGTCCTCGAGGTAGTCGGCAAGCTCCCCCGCCATCTCGCGGTATGTCAGGCACCGGTCGTTCTCGTGCGGTACGCGCCTCCACGAGCCCAGGTGGACTTCGTAGATCGACATCGGGCCGTCCAGCGCGTTCCGGCGGGCGCGCCCGGCCATCCATTCCGAATCGCCCCATTCATAGGAGAGGTCCCAGAGGCGCGAGGCGGTCTTGGGCGGCTCCTCCCAGGAGAACGCCAGCGGGTCGCCCTTGTCGAACGTGTAGCCGCCCATCCGTGAGACGATGTGGTACTTGTAGACGGCCCCGTGCTGGAAGCCGGGCACGAAGCCTTCCCAGATGCCCGAGCCGTCCCAGCGGAGGCCCATCGGATTTGCGTTCGGGTCCCAGCCGTTGAAGTCGCCGACGACGGACACACGCTCGGCGTTGGGCGCCCAGACCGCGAAGCGCGCGCCCTTCTTTCCGTCGACGGCATCGATATGCGCCCCCAGGTCGTCGTAGAGGCGGAAGTGGTTGCCTTCCTTGAAGAGGTAGATGTCGTGGTCGGTGAGCGTCATTTGCCGCCCCGTGGCGAAGCGTAGACGGATGCGTCGATATCCGGGAAGAGGTTGTCCAGCTGCTGAATCCCGTACAGGTCGGCGGTGCCGTTTCCCTCGACGGCATTTTTAAGGGACTTGAACCTCGCCAGGTGGTCGTTGAACCGGTTCACGCCGTAGTCGCGGGCCTGGAAGGTCGTTATCAGGAACTCCCAGTCGGAGCTTTCCATGAGCAGCAGTTCGCGCGCCGCCTGCCTGAGCATCTCCTTCAGGTCCTCCCGGTCGCGGTAGGCCCCGGCCGCGTATTCCATCCACCTCTCGGCCTCGTGGATCTCGTTCCACATCCAAACGGTGTCGTTGTTGAGCCAGATGCGGTGGTCCCCGCCGGCGCCCCAGGAGCTCTCGGGGAGCGAGATCATCTGCGTGGGCGGGTGCTCCGCGATGTACGCGCCCAGCGCCAGAGGTTCCACGCCGACCCTCGGGAGCTTCTCGAGGACCTGCCGGAGCCACCGGATGCCCTCGAACCACCAGTGGCCGAAGAGCTCCGTGTCGTACGGGGCGGCCACGACGGGCCTGAAGTCCCCGCCGTTTTTATCTATGAGGTCCCGCACGGTCTCGACGAAGTGGAAGCTGTTCTCGTCGATGCGCGCCTCCACCTTGTCCGGCTCGTAGAACTCCTTGGCGCCCAGGTCGCGGTTCTGGCGGTCCGTGACGCGCCAGTACTGGAGGCCGCTCAGCGAATCGCGCTTGTGGAACTCGCGGTACCAGCCGTCGCCGGGATAGCCCCATTCTCCGCTCCACACCTGAAGCCCGGTCTTCTCGTTGCGCCCGAACACGGCCAGCGTGTGCCCGTCGGATTTCATGTAGTAGGGCCGGAAGGTCGTCCGGCCGGAGGGCTGGAACTCGTGCGGGCCGTTGCCCTGGCGCCCGCCCCGCTGGAGGAACGGGAACCGCTCCCAGTATATGCCCTCGGCCCGGCCGCCCTCGATGGTATGGTGGTCGACGACGAAGTACTCGAGCCCCTCGTCGGCCAAAAACGTCTCCAGGCCCGGACGAACGGATTCCTCGCCGGACGCCGGCGCCTTCCAGCGCCCGGCGGGCCGGTAGCCGCACTCGGGGAGCCAGATACCCTTCGGCCGGCGCCCGATGTGCCTCTCGAAGCTCCGGACGCCCAGACGTACCTGGGCCCTTATCGCGGACTCCGTGCCCAGGAGAGGGAGGTATCCGTGGGTGGCGGCCGATGTCATGAGCTCGATGCGCCCGCCGTCCTGCAGGCGCCGGAAGCCCCCGACGAGGTCCCGGCGGAAATGGTCGCGGAACTGCGAAAGCACGTTGTGGTAGTTCTCCTCGTACATCCGGGCGAGCTCGCGCCGCTGGGGCCGGTCGCGGTGGTGCTCCATGTCCTTGGCGCACAGGTCCAGCCGCTGATACAGGTACTGCTCGAAGCGCCCCTTGATGTATTCGTCGGAGAGCTGCTCCAGCAGGACCGGCGTGACGCCCACGGTCAGGAACGGCCTGCCGGGCGCCGGCAGGTCCTCGAGCATCCGGATGAGCGGGATGTAGGTGTCGGCCATCACCTCGAAGAGCCACTCCTCGCCGAAAGGCCACACCCCCGCCTTCCGGACGTAGGGGATGTGTGCGTGGAGCACCAGGCCGAAGCACCCTGCGGTCATGCCTTGCCCCCTATGTTGTGCGTTCCGGGGACCTGGAACTCACGCAGGTACAGCAGCACCTCCTTGATGCCGTGCCTCTCTTCGACCTTGTTGCCGGAGCCGTCGTAGATCTCGACGACTTCCAGGAACCGGAGCCCCAGATTGTACTTGTCGCGCTTGAGCGCCGCCAAAAACTCCTCCCTAGGCTTGGGCGTCCCGTAGCCGGAGACAAGCCCGTTGAAGAGCGTGGTCTTGATGCCGTAGCGCTCGAAGAGCCCGGGGATGACGGCGGCGATGGGCGTGGTCTGGCAGTCCGCCAGGACCGTTATCGGCTTGCGGAAGGATATCTCGCTGTAAATCGAGTCGATGTAGTCCTCGATGCCGTTGGGGTAGTAGAGGATGGTGCCCAGGTCCATTATGCCCAGCTTGTGGGCGGCCCCCTTGCCGCGCAGGGCGAGTATCTTGTTGACATTCTCCTGGTCCAGCGGCTCGCCGTCGCTCTTGAAGATGGTGACGTTGTATTTCTGGCCGTCGAAGGCGACGTAGAGGCCGGCGCCCATGCCCTGCTTCTTGACCTCGTAGCCGACGACCACCTCGGGGACCATCCTCATGTCCAGCACCGTGACGCCCGTGCTGGCCAGCCCGACGGTCAGCGCCCGGCGCACCAGCCGGGAGATGGGCTTGCCGTCCGTGCCGGTCATGACCATGCCGTTTTGGCCCATCCAGGCGCCGATGGCCATCCCCAGTTCCAGGCACTGCCTCGCATCGCACTCGTCCGACGAGTATATTTTCATGATTCCACACATCCCGTGTTGATCGTGAACCTCTACTGGTCCGGTATCATTATCGTCCCCGGCCCGAGCCTCGAGCCGTACCAGAGCTTGATGTTCATCCCTATCTTGCTGTCCTCTCCGACCATGCTGTGGTCTCCCGCCACGCAGCCGGTCTCGAGGACCGTGTTCGGGCCGATGACGCAGCCCTCGCCCACTATGGTCTCCCTGAGCTTGACGTTGTCGCCAATCTTCGTCCCGTCCCATATTATCGAGCGCGATATGTCGACGTTTCTGCCAATCTCGACGTTGTTGCCCATCACGGCGAAGCCGTCCACGTGGAGGCTCCCGTGGATTATGCAGTTGCGGCCGCTCATGAGCGCCCGCTCGCCGCCGGAGAAGTGCGTCCCCCGCGGGTGGACCGTGTGCACGCGGAGCTTTCCCTTGAGGGCGTCCTCGCTGGCGGCGAGGTAGGTGCTGGGCAGCCCCAGGTCGTTCCAGTACTCGCCGAACTCGAAGCCGTAGAGCCTCTCGCCGTCCTTGAGCAGCTTCGGGAAAAGGTCGCGGGAGTAGTCGAACGCGCTCCCGGCGGGCACGTGCTTGAACACGGCCGGGTCCAGCATGTACATGCCGGCGTTGATCTTGTTGCTGAACGCCTCTTCCGGCCGGGGCTTCTCGAGGAAGCGCTCGATGCGCTTGTCGGCGTCGAGCAGGGCCACGCCGTACTGGCTGGGGTTGTCCACCTGCGAGAGCGCGATGGTCACCGGGCCGCCCTTCTTCGAGTGGAAATCGATGAGGGCCCGGAGATCTATGTTGGTGACCACGTCGGCCGAGAGCACCAGGAACGGGTCCTTTATCTCGCCGACCACCTTCTTGCAGGCCCCGGCGGTGCCGAAGGGCTCGTTGTTCGTGTAGTAGCCTATCTGCAGGCCGTATTTAGAGCCGTCGCCGCAGTGCTTCATGAGCTGCTCCTGCAGGTAGTCCACGAGCATGAAGACCCGGTCGACTTTTATCCGGGACAGCTCGTGGAACAGGTAGTCCACTATCGGGGTGTTGAAGAACGGGATCATGGGCTTGGGCCGCGTGACCGTCAGGGGGAGCAGCCTCGTGCCCCTGCCGGCGGCCATGACCACGACGTCCATGATTGCTTTCTCCCTGTCTTTTCCCGGATGGGGAATCATGATAATGGGGTTGGCGGTAATAAACTTTTTACAGTTTGTGCGCCCGGGAACCGTGAACCGTGAGCCGTGAACCGTGAGCCGGGAGCCGGGAGCCGGGAGCCGGGTACGACGACCGGTAAGGGGCCCCATTTCGTATTTCCCCCGGTTCACGGCTCACGGCTCACGGCTCACGGTTTATAAGCTGGTCAAACCACCTTATCAAAAAGTGTTATTAGAAGAAGCACCATATAGTATATAAGATGAGCCGAAAGCTCCTTGCAGCCGGGCTTTTCGCGCCCCTGCTCCTCTTGGCCATCGTGCCAGCCCAGCTTGCCCTCCCGGCCGAGGCGAGCCTCAATCCCGTTCCCCAGCTCACCATGTCGTTCTCGAGCACCGCGATGACGCTCAAACCGGGGTTCGCCACAATGGGTTTTGCCAGCGTCGGCGGAACCATCTCCATCGACAAGCTTCCCGGCGAAAGGTTCGCCGTGGACCTCACCCCGACCATCGACACCGGCTGGGGCGTCAGCATCTCGCCACCGACGGTGCTCCTCATGACCGGGTACAAGGTGCAGGGATTCACCATAACCGTGTCCTGCTATCCCGGCACCCCGGTGAACCTCGTCGGCGACCTTCGGGTCGAGGCCCGGGGCCACGGAAGCGCCTTTGAACCGCGGGTCGTGGGGCACATCGCCGTGACGGTGGCCCCGTTCTACATGGTCCGGATAGATTCGCCGAACCCTTACAAGGAGGTCATCCCCGGCTCCAAGCTGAGCTTCCCGGTGGAGATCCTCAACTACGGCAACTCGATGGACTCGTTCGACGTCTACATCGAGAACCAGCAGGAGCTCGCCGGGATGGGCTGGACCGTATCGTTCTCGACGCCGGTGGTGAGCAAGGTCCGCGCCGGCGACAGCAAGACGATACGGCTGTCCGTGATGGCGCCGCAGAAGAGCACCCTGTACAAGGCCGAGGGCTCAATCATCGATGTCAAGGCGGTCTCCCAGAACGCCCGAGACGAGAAGATGCTGGTTGACATGCTCTTCCCCTTTGTCGTCTACGAGCGCGGGACGTTCATCGACCCGTTCGCCACCGGCTGGGCGGTCTTCCTGCTCGTCCTGGTGGTCGTCCCGATGGTCCTGATAGGCCGGCGGGTGCACCGCTGGAACAAGACGCGCCCGCGCCCGGCGGAGGACGAGTACGACGACGATGAGTACGAAGACGGGGACGACGGGTACGAGGACGACGACGATTACGAAGACGATTACGAGGACGGGGACCGGAAGTGAGCCGGTTTTTTTCCGGTTGGCCCAAGGCAATCCGGGAATGACGGGCGATCAGGTCGATTGGCCAAACGGGCAATGCGGGACCGAGAACGGGCGAAGCCCGTCTCGGCGAGGAGGACCGTGGAAATACAGGAATGCGGTCCTCCGTGCGACGGGGCCGTTTCCCCGCCCCGGCTTTGCCCGTATTTGCCCGATTGCCAGCCCGTCCCGTATTGCCCGCAATTCCCCGGATTGCCCGTTGCGACAATCACGCGGCGTAGAAAAGAAACATCGGCCCTCCGGGCCTCGCGCCTCGTTCGGGAGGCGCGAAACGATCAAACGACTCTGTCGGCTCCGGTCCTCCCAACACTGCCGGTGGACCATCCGTTTGCCGTCCCCCGGTCTACCGGTTTTCCGGTTTACCGGCTTGCCGTTTTTCGCCAATTACGAAGCGTAGTAGGCCTCGTCGTACGGCTCGGGTTTCAAGCCCTTGCGCGTCCTTATTTCGCCGACGACATTGTTTATCATCTCGGGCGGGACACGCTGGAAGCCCGTGTTCTCGGAGGCCCAGAGGACCCTGCCGCCCGAAGCCGACCGTATCGAGCTTGCGAAGCCGAACATGGCCGCCACCGGGGCCTTCGTGATGATGGTGGTGAGGTCGCCGACCTGCTCAATGGCCTGGATCTCGTTGCGCCTCTGGAGGAGCTCGCGGTTGACGTTGCCCACGATGTCGTCGGGGACGTTCAGCGTCACCTTGGACATGGGCTCGAGTATGACCCGCCCGGCCTGGCACATCGCGCCGTAGACGGACGAGCGCGCGGCCGGTATGACCTGCGCCGGGCCCCGGTGGATGGCGTCCTCGTGGAGCTTGGCGTCCATGAGCGACACCTTCAGGCCCCGGACGCGCTCGTTGGCGAGCGGGCCGCGGTCGAGGGCCTCCTTTACCCCGTCAATGAGCAGTTCCATCGTCTCGTGCAGGTTCTGGATGCCCTTGGTCATGTCCAGCATGATGTTCGTGGTATGGATGTTGACGACGGCTTTGGACTCCTCCTTGTCAAAGCCCATGTCCTGCAGCTTCTTTGCAAGCGCCTTCTGGTCCTTTATCTTCGTGTCGGAGGGTATCTCGCCGTCGAGTATGGCCTTCACGATGGGCTCGGCGAGGGGCTCGACCTTGAAGTAGAACCGGTTGTGCTTGTTGGGAGACTTGCCCTCGAACGGTCCGCCCTCGCCCTCCACGCACTCGCGATAGACGACGATGGGCTTGGAGACGACGACGTCGACCTTGTGGTCGTTGATTATGCGGAACGTCGTTATCTCTATGTGGAGCTCTCCCATTCCCGACAGGAGGTTCTCGCCCGTCTCCTGGTTGATCTCGACCTTGAGCGAGGCGTCCTCCTTGGAGACCTTCCGGAGGACCTCGACCAGCTTGGGCAGGTCCTTCATCTGCTTGGCCTCGATGGCGACGGTCACGACGGGCTCCGAGACATGCCTTATCTCCTCGAACGCGTCCATGTCCTTCTGGGAGGAGATGGTGTGGCCGGTCATGGCGCTCCGCAATCCGGTGACCGAGGCGATGTTGCCGGCGACGACGCCGTCGGGTATCATGAGTCGGTTGGGCCCCATGAAGACGGCGACATCGTGGCACTTGTTCTTCAGGTTGGTGCCGCAGATGTAGTACTCCTCGCCGGCGTGTATCTTGCCGCTGAACACGCGCCCGGTGAATATCTCGCCGGCATGCTCGTCGATGGTGATGTCGGTTATCATGAACGCGAGCGGGCCCGTCTTGTCGACCGAGGTCATGGACTTGCCCACCTCGCTTTCGAGGTCGCCCTTCCATATCTGGGGAATGCGGTACTTCTGGGCCTCCAGCGGGTTGGGCAGGTGCTTGACGACCATGTCGAACACGACGTCGTTGATGCGGGCCTTGGCCGCAAGCTCCTTCTGCCGGCCCTGGCTGCAGAGGTCGATGATGTCTTTGAACTTCACCCCGGTCGACACCATGTACGGGACCGAGAGCGCCCAGTTGTGGTAGGCGCTGCCGAACGCCACGGAGCCGTCGTTGACGTTGACGAACCACTTCTCCTTGAACTCGTCGGGGACCATCTTGCGTATGAGCTCGTTCACGTCCTCGATTATCTTCTTGAAGCGCGTCTGGAGCATCTCGGGCGTGAGCTTGAGCTCGTTTATCGCCCGGTCGACCTTGGAGATGAAGAGCGTCGGCTTGACGCGCTCGCGCAGGGCCTGCCTGAGCACCGTCTCGGTCTGGGCCATGACGCCTTCCACGGCGCACACGAGGACCACGGCGCCGTCGACGGCGCGCATGGCGCGGGTGACGTCCCCGCCGAAGTCGACGTGCCCCGGCGTGTCGATTAGGTTGATGAGGTACTCCTTTCCTTGCCACGGGTGGACTATCGAAACGTTCGCCGAGTTTATGGTCAGGCAGCGCGCCTGCTCCTGCTCGTCGAAGTTCAGGTACAGCTGCTTGCCGGCAAGCTCGTGGGATATCATTCCCGCCGCCGCAAGCAGGTTGTCCGAAAGCGTGGTCTTGCCGTGGTGGATGTGCGCAACGATGCCTATGTTGCGTATCCACTCGGGCTTGTGCATCATCGTCTTTATCTTCGAGGCCAGCTCTTCCTTGATATATGCCATGCTAATCACCTTTTTGCGAACTTGAACAAACCTTTGGCGTCATCACTCTCATCTGGCCGAGGCCGCCACCCTCTCGATCTCGCCCTTCTTGCCCATGGCGTAGCTGTTGACGTCCCCGCGCGCCGCGGCCATCAGCTCGTCCGCCAGGCACTGCTCGATGCGCTTCTTCGAGCCCCGGGAGGCCTTGATGACGCCCTGGCAGAGGTTCGAGACTGCGATGTTCACGCGCCGGTAGGAGGAGCAGTCCACCGCCTTGGGGACGGAGATGCCGCCGTACTTCAGGCGGGTTACCTCTTCCCTTATGGAGACCCGCTCCACCGCATCGACGAGGACCTGGATGGGGTTTCCCTTGGTCTTGTCCTCGATGATCCTGAATGCGTTTTGCACCATGCGGTAGGTGCGGGCCTTCTCGCCCGTGGCGTGCTCGGTGCGCATCATGCCGTTGATGAGCCTCTCGACGATGTTGACCTTCTGCTTCGAGAACGGCTTGTTGGCGTACTTGGCGTTGGTGTGCGGTATCGCTATCGGCGTGACATTGATGTACCGCTTGAGCCCGGGGTCCTTGACAGTGATGCCGTCGAACGAGTACCGGCCGAAGAGGAGGGGCATGTTGAACTTCTTCACGGGCGGGGCCTCGGCGGGGGGCGCCTCGGCGGCGCCGGCCGGTGCGGGCGGCGCCGGCAGGGCCGGCGGCGGCAATGCCGCCGCCTCGGGCGCCTTGTCATCCTTCTTCTCGACGGGCGGCTCGGCCGGGGGCGTCTGGGGTGTGTCGTCTGCCAATTAAATCACCTCACGGGCTTCTCCTTCTTGCCCCGGACGAGCTGGTCCAGGGAGACGCCGTTGACCTGGATGACCTTGTAGCGCACCCCGGGGATGTCCCCGTAGGACCGGCCCATGCGGCCGCCGATGCCCTCCACGAGGACCTCGTCGTGCTCGTCGATGTAGTTGATGGCGCCGTCGCCGACGGCAAACGCGGTGATCTGGCGCCCGTTCTTGATGAGCTGGACCTTGACGCACTTGCGTATCGCCGAGTTGGGCTGCTTGGCCTCGATGCCGACCTTTTCCAAAACGATGCCTCGGGCCTGGGGCGTGCCCTCGAGCGGGTCGGAGCGCTCGCGCAGGTGGAGCGTGCGCTTCTTGTAATACCGGTCGCTCCAGCGGAGCTTCTTCCGGTTCGCTATCAGCTTGCGCGCCGTGTTCAATCCCGTCGGCATGTCTTCACCTATCTGCGGTAAGCACCCTAAATGCCCTAGTGTATATAAAGATTAAGGCTAGTTAATATAGTAATTGAAGCGGGGCCCGCCGACGGCGGAAGGGCGGCGCTCCGTGCTGAAAAATGGCAGGCGATCGGGCAATACGGGTAGTATGGGCAACACTGGACGAGCGGGGAGCGGGAAGGGGCGCCTTCACCCTTCACCCTTTCACCCTTTCACCCTTCCACCGATACCAAACCCCCCGGAATGAATTCCGGGGTTTCTAGCTTGCAACCCTTCCACCCTTCCACCTTGCATACATCCGCCCCGCCGGGCCGTAAAGGCCGGCGGCCAGCGCGAAGCATACCAGGGCGTCCAGCCCGAGCATTGCCGCAAGCCAGGAGGATTCGCGGTGGCTTTGCGGCTTTGCCACGCGGTGGACATAGTAGGAGACCTCCATCTCGTTGTTGGCCTCGTTGCGCTCGTCCACCCAGCCCACCGGGTCCACCACCACCTTGACCGAATGGGGGCCGGGCGCCGCGCGCCAGTCTATGTTCAGGGTGAAGCTCTCCGTGCGCGGGTCCAGCCTCAGGCTCTCCATCTTCATACACCGGCCGTCGATGTAGACGTGGACCACGAGCGGCACGGCGTATATGAACCCTGCCAGGCCGATCTCGGCCCGGAACACCACCGCCTGCCCCGGATATGCCCCGCCGGGCACCGTGATGGTCCCGACCCAGAGGTCGGGCAGCCCGCCGTCCTCCTCGTCATCCCCCTCGCCTTTCTCGGCCGGCCGCGCCGCGGTGCCGTTGGGGACGGCCGCCCGCTCCTGCTTCACGGCCGGCGCCGGCCCGGCCGCCTTCTCGACGGCGGCGGCGACGGCGCCGTCCTCCGGCCCGTCCTCGAGCTCCCGGATGGTGAGCTGGGCCGAGGAGCTGAAGAAGGACCGGTCCGAGGAGTACATCGGGAACAGCCGCGCCGGTGGCGCCACCACGGTCCCGGAAAGGGTGGGTATGACGCGGTAGACGAGCTCCATGGGCGCCCCCAGCGAGTTGACGAAGAAGCAGAGCTTGTCGCCCCGCACGCTGTACGACTGGACCTCGCCCCCTATGCAGGCCGCAAGGCTCCCGGCGTCCGCCTCGAAGCCCGGCGGCAGGGTGTCCTCGACCGCGACATAGTATTCGCCTCCGACCGGGCCCCCGAAACGGAGCCGGACCTCGATGGGCCGGTTGACAATGCCTTCCGTCGAGGCGTATTCGCGCGAAACGAACATCCCCGTCTCGCTGGACGACAGCGCCGGGCGGCCGGAGACGTTGACCATGTATCCGTCGATGAGCACCGCCGCCTGGCCCAGCTCCCCGCGGAACTGCTCGAGCGCCTGCATGTCGTAGGACATGACGTTGACCTGGCCCAGCGTGAGGCGCCAGCGCTTTTCGTTGGGATACCTCATCGCGGCGCCGGAGCCCGGCTCGCCCACGCCCTTGACCTGCTCCATGTTGTCGGGCTGGAGCTTGGTGAACGCCCCCGGCAGGAAGTCGCGAAGCTCCGCCGTGCGGCCCACTGCCGAGCCCCACGCCCTGACCGTCAGGACGACCCGCACCGTGTCGCCGACATTGAATGTCTTCTGGGTGACATTCTTCTCGACGGCCACCTCCTGCGTCACCTCGCGATCGACGTCGTCGACGCGGAGCGTCACCGGACCGAGGTAGTGGCGCACGAGCGACGACTTGCCCGCCGTGCTGGCGAACTGGTAGGAGACCACGAGCGGCATGAGCGTGTAGCTTCCGGGCCGCAGGGCGACCATCTGCTGCGAGAACTCGCCCGTCCCGTCCCTGGAGACCTTCACCAGGGTGCGAAGGTCGGGGTGGTCGGGGAGCGAGGCCCCGAGGCCGGAGAGCCATATCCTCCCGGCGCTCGCGGGGTCCACCGAGGCGCGCACCTTGACCTCGAAGAGCTTTCCGGCGGTCGTGTTGATGTCGTCCGTGAAGCTGACGCGGACAGGCGGCCTCACCTGGTCCACCTGGACGTACTTGTAGAATGCATTGTGCTCGCCGAAATTGGCAAACGAGAGCACCGTGGTGCCGGAGCCCAGCAGGGGGACAAGGTCCAGCGACGCGCTGGCGGCCCCGCCCGTCCAGTTCTGCACCTCCCGGCCGTCCAGGAACAGCCAGACGTTCCCCTGCCGGCTGTAGACCGCCGTGCCCGGCTGGGTCGCCTCGTCGAAGGCCAGCAATACCGCCATCGTGGCGCTCGTGTCGCCCCAGCCGTGGCGGCTGCGCATCCCGGCCAGCCAGTCGAGGGGCTCTTTCACCGGGGCGAAGCTGTCGGCCTTGAGGAGGGCCAGCACCGCCCAGCCGGTGGTCTCCACCCTCCCGCCCAGCGCCTTTCCTTCCCAGTGGCCGTCCAGGCAGCTCTGGGCCAGCCAGGCCGCCGGCTGGCTCCCGTCCTCGTTCGCCTCGGTGAGCGCAAGCGAGAGGAGCGCCGTCTCGTAGGCGCCGGTCACGGTCCCGCTTGTCCACAGAGACCGCAGGTGGTTCACGGCCGATCTCATGAGCGGGCCCGGGTAGCCCGAGGCGGCCAGGGCCAGCGTGCAGAAGGCGCTCATCGCGGCGTCGTTGCCGCGCATCCACTTGGTGCCGGTCCAGCCGCCGTCGTAGTTCATCATGTCGAGAAGGGCGTTCTGCCCGTCCCGGAGCACCAGCGGGTCGATGAAGAACCCGCCCCGGTCGACGATGGCCAGGCCGTAGAGTATCCAGGCGGTCATGAACGAGTGGGTCTCGTCCTCCTTGTACCAGCCCCAGCCGCCGTCCCCGTGCTGCGTGTAGAGGAGCTTTTCGATGCCGTGGAGGATGTTCTTGGTGAGCGTCTGCCGGAGAGCCGGCGTCAGCCTGTCGATGTTCTCGAGGTACCTCCAGACGAGTATGTTGGGGATGAGACAGGACATCGTCTGCTCGTTGCAGCCGTGGGGGTAGATGCACAGGCTCTCGAGGCCCTCCATCACGAGGCCCTCGTAGCGGAACGCCACCCAGAGCTTCGAGGAGAAGAGCTCGGGGACGGACCAGGGCTCCCGGGCTATGTCGAACGAAAGGCCGTCGGTTACCAGGCCGGAGAGCTCCCGGCGGACCTCCACGGTGTTGGACTGCACCGAGACCTCGGCGAAGACGCCGTCCCGGCTTTCGGAGAAATCCGTGGCGAGCAGGCTCAGGTTCTGCCTCCCGGCGCCGGCCACCCTTACCGAGAAGGGCACGGTATAGACGGACCCGGGCTCCATGTCCAGCCATTTTTCGTTCTCGCCGAAGACCTGGAGCCACGGCCCCGCATAGAAGCCGACACGGGCCCGCAGGCTGTAGTTGTGGAAGTTGTAGACCAGCGCCTTGAAGAGCACCTCGTCGTCCTGGGTCAGCACCGACGGTATCCGCATCTCGACATAGAACGGCTTTTTGACGTTGAACTTCCCCACGGAGACATTGCCGGTGCACCGGTCGGTCATCCCCACGGCGGTGACGCGCCAGGTGCGGACGTTGTCGGGGAGCCTTATCGAGAGCGTCGTGGTGCCCGAGACCACGATGCCGCTGTTCCAGTAGGCCGCGTCCGTGAACCATTTCCTCATCTGCAGGCCGTTGAGGTCGTTTCTCATCTCGCCGCTCATGTCCAGTTCGCGGGGCACGAACTCGTTGACCGTGGTGGAGCCGGCGCCGGTGCCCCCGCCCTGCCCCTGGCCCTGTCCCTGGCCCTGGCCCTGGCCCTGGCCTTGCCCCTGGCCCTGGCCCGTGCCGCCGCTGTTTCCGGCGCCGCCGTTGCCGTCCGATCCCCCGCCCTGGGATTGCCCGCCGTGCGACGGAGGGGCCGGGGGAAGCGGGCAGGTGGGCTTCGACGGATGGAAGGCCGAGGCGACCCGTTCCAGCACGCCTGCGGAGCGCCTCTCGACCGCCCAGTTGGAGGCCAGCCGGGCGGACGGGGCCGACCCGGCGGCGATGGCCGAAAACCAGCCCTTCTCGACGGTCGGCATGCCGTAGTAGAGCGCGTTGCTGACGATGGCCAGGTAGACCAGCGCCGGCCCGTCGGTGCGGAGCGTGAGGTTGACGGCCTCGCCCGGCGCGTAGACGGCGCGCTCCGTCGACACCGAGAGGGAGAGCACCGGACGCTCCGGCGGGACGTAAATGACCTCGCCCAGGAGGCCGTCGGGCGTGAACGAGTAGACCTGGAGGCTGGCCGGCATGGTGCGGTCCAGCCTGGGAACGGAGAGCTCGGCCGAATTCTCGACCTCGTACCTCTGGAACGAGCACTGCGACGGGGAGCGGGAGTCCACGAACACCGTGCCCGAGAACGGCTTCGAGAACCCCAACGACAGGCGCACGTTGTCGGCGTCGGCGCCGGCCAGGGAGGCCGACATGCGCAGGCCGTCCCGGCCGAGGACCTCGAGGCTCTTTTGGACCGCGGCGTTCTCGAACCTGACCTCCAGCGTCCAGAGCCCGGCGGCGGCCCCCGCCGGAAGCGCCAGCTCGACGTGGGCGGCGCCGGACACCGTGCGGCCGGGGATCTCCAGCACCCGGCCCCGTCCGTCGCCCAGCCTGGCGACGAAGGATTCGTCGGCAACGGCGCCCTCGGACCCCATCGGGTCCATGACGTCGCAGAGCGAAACGTCCACGCGGGCGGTCTCGCCCGGCAGGTAGGAGGTCCGGTCCGTGGCGGCGGAGTAGAGGTACCGGTAGACGGTGAAAGCGTCGTTGGAGCGCGGGTAGGCGTCGGCCGGGAAGCGGGCGCTCACGATGTATGAATAGTAGCCCCGCTCGAGGAGGCCCCGCACGTCTATGAAGAGGTCCTGCAGCGAGAGGTTGCGCCAGCCCTGCTCGTCGGTCTCGACGTGCCGGACGCCGGCGACGACGACGTCCTCCCGGGCGTCGGCGGCAAGGACCGTCAGCACCGCGCCCGTCCGGGGCGCGGTGGTGCGCAGGCGGACGAGCGCGGGCTCAAGCGGGGAGAAGGCGCTCTTGTCCGCGGCTACCGAGAGCGTGTTGCCGATGACGGCCGGGACCCCGCCGGTGTAGAGCACCAGCCGGGCCTCGTTGCGGTGGTCCAGCTCGTCCTCGAAGACCGCATCGATGCGGAGCGCGCCCGCCATCGGCGGGACGGTGAAGTTGATCCAGGACTGGCCGTGGTCGAACTCCATCGACCCGCTCCAGGAGAACAGCTCCGTGAGGGAGGCGAGGTACTCCTCCTCGGTTATGCCGCCCGTCTCGGGGGCGGGCTCGGAGCCGCCCTCGAACTGGTCCTGGTCCTGGGCATCGCCCTGGGACTGGCCTTGTCCCTGTCCCTGGCCCTGTCCCTGGCCTTGTCCCTGTCCCTGTCCCTGGCCTTGGCCCTGGCCCTGGTTGTCGGCGGATACATCCCTCCGGGCATAGGTCCCGTAGAGCTTGCCGGGCGTGTCCGCCATTGCGGTGACCTTGTAGAAGAGGGTGCCGTTCCCGACGGGCGCCGACCAGAGGGTGTATTCGGCGTAGGCCGAGACGGACAGGCGCTGGGCCACCTCGACCGCGGGGCCTCCGGCGTCCAGGGTGAGCCGGGTCATGGGCAGCGTGTAGGGCTTGAGCAGCACCCCCTGGCGGGCCAGCACCGTCGCATGGTGCACCAGCTCCAGCGTGTACATCCCCCAGACGGTTTCGGCGGCCACGGGAAGGTCGAGCTGGCAGGTTCCGTATCCGTCGAGGGAGAGCATCCGGCGGTGGACCGTCCGGCCGCTGGGATTGATGAACGAGCACTGCGCCTCGCCCCTCGCCGGCGCCATCCGGTCCAGGTCCCACACGGTGAACTTGGCATGGACGGTGTCCCCGCCCTTGTACATCGGCTTGTCGGAGGAGATGAAGCCCTTGAGGCTCTCCCTGCGGATGCTTATCGGCTCGTAGAGGTCCTCTGTCAGTCCGCCGGTGCTGACCTTCACGTGGATGCGGGGCGTGTAGTAGTAATATGAAATGACGGGCGGGAGGAAATCGAAGACGAACGAGCCCGACCCGTCCGTCCCGCCGCGGGAGAGGAGCGTGGCATTGGTCGTTTGGCCGTTGGAGTGCTCGAAATAGGCCTCGACGACCGCCCTCCCGGCCGGCGAGGCGCCTTCGCCGTGGACGAGGACGCGCAGGGAGGTCCCGAGGCCCTCGACGAACCGGTCGGGCTTCGAGAGCGTCACGCGCAGGTTCCCGACGGTGACGTCGGCCGAGGAGAGCCAGGCCGCGCTTGACGGGAGACCGAACTTGTTTTGGACATGCCGGGATTCGGGGGTGTCCAGCATGACTTTCACGACATGGGCGCCGGCATTGAGGACGCCCGCCGAGATCGTCGGCGCAAGCGGCCGGGTCGCGATGTACCTGTCATCCACATAAAGCCGGATGCTCTGCCCTGTCCTTGCAGAGCAGGAGGCTGCCAGCGTGACGGCCTCGCCCGCGCGGTAGAAGTCCTTCTCCGGCCGGATGCTGATGAAATCGCCGGCGAGCTCGCATTGGCGGACCTCGTCGAACCACGAAGCGTAATCGCTCCACCAGAACCGGTAGTCGGAGGGGTAGTTGCCGTTTTTGTCGAAATTGACGGCCAGATTGTAGCTCCCGGCAAGCGGAAGCCCGAGCCTCGATTCGGCCCGGCCCGAAAGCTCGCACGTGGTCCGGTTGGCGAGGAAGGCCCGGCCGGCCTCCATGTAGAAGGCCGCAACATCGGCATGGCCGTTCGCCGGGACCAACGAGCCCGGATTTCTTTCGGCCACCCTGCCGAAATCGCCCAGCTCTTTCATGTCAGCGTCGAAAACCTCCGGCGCCAGGGCCAGCCTCCGCTTCTCCAGCGTGACGGCCACGCCGCCCGCGGAGCCGAGTGACGGCGCCGAGAAGCTCCAGACCGACGGGTCGTGGACATTGGTCGCCACGGTGGAGAACCACGGCTTCGGGGTCGCGGAGTACTGGTACTGGTCGGTGGGGAGGACGAAGAGGGACTTGACACCATACGAGGGCATGACATCGTAGGACCAGGTGATCGAGGTGATGCCCGCGACGGAGCATGTCTGCTGGTAGCTGTAATAACCCCAGAGGCCGTTCCTGGCGAACAGATACACATCGCCGGCCGCAGGTTGATAGACCGTGCCCAGAAGCTCCCGGGGCTCCAGCGCGCACCAGGAGTCCGTCCTCCTCACCTCGGGCCAGAACTTCCAAAGGGTCAACGTGTACACGTTCCGGCCGGGAAGGAGGAGATGTCCGTACTGCTGCTCTATCCGGGCGAACTTGAGCGGGTGGACGAAGAGCTCCTTGACCTCGGAGATCTCCGTCCCGCGCAGGGAATCCAGCGCGGAGCGCGGGAGCTTGTCAGGGAGGAGGTCTTCGACGCCGTAGAGGTCGACCAGCACCACCGCAAAGTACCTCCCGGCCTCCCCCCTCAGGTCGGAGGTTTGCCCGAACTTCCAAAGGTAGTCGGCCGCGAGAGACCCGTTCTCTATGGGGACGGTCTTGCGGCAGACCGCCTCGAGCAGGCCGTCGCCGTCCCTGTAGAGGCCGACCATCGCGCTCCCGTTGGGGATGCCCGGGATCGACGCCCGGACGGAGAGGGGCTCGCCCACCATGACCGCCCGGGGGAGGAAGGTCATGTTGATGGGCCCCGGGACCGGATCGGACGCGTGCATCTCGAGGGGGTCCCTCAGCCCCAACTGCTGGTCCACGCTTGTTGTCAAAAGCACGAGAAGCACTGCGACTGAGGTGAGCTTCATGGTCCTGTGGTTCATTTTGGCCATATATGTACTGATTGATTCAAAAATCGAAAATTAGTACAATAATCGAACGATTGGACTAGGGGGAAGGGTGAATGGTGAAGGCGTCCCTTCCCCCTTCAGCCTCGTCCGTCCCTTCCCCCTTCACCCTCGTCCGTCTTCCCCGTCCGTTCCCCCCTGCCCTCGGTACATTGAAATACCATCCAAATAATTCGGTACGGGATATTTATGGGCCGGACAACGCGGTGTACGCTAGTTGTCGCAATGATGCTCGTTCTGCCGCTTTGCGCCTTCCAGCTCCCGCCCGGGGCGAGCGGGGGCACGACCACCTCCTTTGCCAACGGGTCCGGGTCGCTCGAGCTCCAGTTCCCCACGGGAGGGGGCGACCTCACGGTGTTCGCCAAGGTGCCGGCGGCCTCGCTGGCCCTCTCGACCGCCCTGACCATCCGGGGCGAAAAGATCCCCAACGAGAAATCCTTCGTCCACACGAGCCAGTCGGACTTCGCCACCGGGCTGCGGGAGAACCTCTCCTTCGGCCTGGACAACCTGACGCGGGACCCGCAGTCCTGCCGGTTCTCGGCCATGAACGCCTATGCGGCGGGCCGGGTGCCGCACTACATCGCGGCCGGGGACCTGAACGGGGACGGGCGGAAGGACGTCGCGGTGACCAACCGGCTCTCCAACAACACCGGCGTCTTCTTCCAGGACCCGGCGGGGGAGCTGGAGGCGATGCTGCCGCTCCCGGTCGGCGGAAGCCCCAACGGCATCGCCATCGGCGACCTCAACGGCGACGGGAGGAACGACCTCGTGGTCGCGGCCGTGCGCTCCGACCTGACCGGCTACGTCGCCCTCTTCAACCAGTCCGGTCCGGGCTCCTTCCCGGTGCGCGACGAGCTTTCGGCGGGCACCTACCCCGACGGCGTGGCGGTGGGCCTCCTGAACAACGACGCCCTCCCGGACATTGCGGTCGCCAACTACGGGGACGGGACCGTCGGCGTTTTCCTCCAGAAGGCCGGCGGGGGGTTCTATCCAATGGTGGCCTACACGGTCGGGAGCGGCCCGCGGTGCGTGGCCATCGGCGACGTGAACAACGACGGGCGCGCCGACCTCGTGAACACGGTCTTCTTCGACAACAAGACGGTCATCCACTTCCAGGCCTCCAACGGCCAGCTCCAGATGCCGGCGGCGAAGATGGACAGCGGCTTCCACCCGGTCGGACTCTGCATAGGCGACGTGAACAGCGACGGGCGGCCGGACGTGGTGGTCGCGAACTCCCTGAGCAACACCACCGGGGTGTTCTACCAGAAGGCGGACGCAAGCCTCCAGGGCATGGTCAACGTGCCGTCCTCCGGGTTCCAGACCTGGCAGGTGGCCGCCGGCGACCTCAACGACGACCGGAAGGCTGACATCGCCGTGTCCAACCTTTGGCCCAACACCGACGTCGTCGACGTATCGTCGGAGGACCTGGCGGGGAGGCTCACCGGCATGACGACGCTTCCGGCGCTCTCGGGCCCAGACGGCGTGGCCATTGCCGACCTGAACGGCGACGGCCTCAACGACGTGGTGTCGGCCAACTCCCGCTCGGACAACATCGGCGTGTTCCTGCAACGGCCGTACAAAGGCGTGTTCACCTCCGGACCCATCGCAGCCCCCATCAACATCGTCGGCCTGTGCGCCACCTGGGTCCAGACGCTCGACGGCGCGCCGGTGAAGCTGGAGTTCTCCAACAACGACGGCCAGAACTGGAGCGCAGGCGCCTCCGGCCAGACGCTGGTCTTCGCCACAACCGGCCAGGTGCTGCGCTACCGGATAACCATAAGCTCGGCCACCGGGCTCGATGAACTCCGGGTGGCCTACACCCTGGACACGCTCTATCCCTCCGACCTGGCCCTGGACGTCGGCGGCGACGACCTGGTGGACTGGTCCCGGCCGGGCCAGTTGACAGGGGAGGAAATGCTCGGGGACGTCTCCCAAAACATCACCGACTACGTCCAGATCCACCCCGAACTTGCCGACCCCGAAGGCAATATATCCGTGCCCCTGCGCTTCCATAGCTCCAGCGCCGGCATACTGAACCTTTCCGGGCTTGCCATCGAGTTCAACATACCGCCGCGCCTGAACGACTATTCGCCCAAGGGGGACCCCATCGTGGTCTCGGAGGGTGGATTGCAGAACTTCACCGTGAACGCCACGGACGCCGAGGGCGAGCCGCTGGCCTACTCCTGGTACCTGGACGGCGGCCTCCAGCCCGGTACCGACCGGACGTTCCAGTACCGGCCGGGCTACGACCAGGCGGGCTTCCACAACCTGACCGTCAACATCACGGACGGCAAATCGACCGTCTCCATGAACTGGGAGCTCAGGATACGCAACGTCAACCGCCCGCCGGAGATCACCGAGGCCCTTCCGGCCGGGGACCCCGGGTCGCGGGAGGGCGTCGGCGTGACATTCTCGGCGACGGTGCGGGACCCGGACTTCGACACGGTGACCGTGGAGTGGTTCCTCGACGGCGTCCGGGTCAAGAGCGAGGCCGGCGGGGCAGCGAACTACCCCTACCGGCCGGCCTACGGGGACGCCGGTCCGCACGAGGTGGTGGTGGCGGCATCGGACGCCGAGCAGGCCCGGGCCTCCCGGAGCTGGAAGTTCAACGTCACCGCGGTCAACCCCATAACCGAGTTCGGCCTCGCCCAGCCCGCCGGCGACGTTTCCCTGGACGAGGGCGGCGAGCAGGACTTCCTTCTGGACGCGGCGGGGCTCCAGAAGGTCCTGGGGCCGTTCACTCTGAAGTGGCGGCTGGACGGGAACTTCACGGTCAACACCGCCGGCTACACCTACTCGCCCGGCTACGGCGAAAGCGGGAGCCACGCGGTCACCCTGACCGTCACGGCCGGCACGCTGACCTACCAGCGCCTGTGGAGGATAACGGTGCGCGAGATAACCAATCCGCCGGTGATTACCCAGTTCGAGCCCGTGCCGGGCGAGATCTCGATGAAGGAGGGCGACAAACTCACCTTCGGCGTGAAGGCCTCCGACCCGGAGAACGACGCGCTGAGCTACCGCTGGCTCCTGACCTACAACGGGATTTTCGATTTGCAGGTGTCGGCCTCCCCGAACTACACGTTCGAGGCCAACTACAGCTCCGAGGGCCGATATACCGTGAAGGTGGTCGTGTCCGACGGGAAGACCCAGGCCCAGCACAGCTGGGACCTCGTGGTGGTCGACGCCGTGAAGCCGGTGCCTCCGGCCGCGGGATCGGACATGCTCATGACGGCCATCGCGGTGCTCGTCGTCCTGGTGGTGCTCGGGGCGGTGCTCGCCGTCGCCTGGAAGAAGCGGGAGAGCATGTCCGCGGCGATGGACAAGATGGGAGGAGGCGCGCCGGCGGCCCCGACGCCCGCGGCGCCCGTGGCAGCGGCGCCGAAATACGAGGAGCCCCCCAAGCCCAAGCCGAAGCCCACCTACCCGTGCCCCTCGTGCGGCCAGCCCGCGGCCGAGGACTGGTTCGTGTGCCACACCTGCGGCGCGGAGCTAAAGGGCGCGGCCGACATGCCGGCGGGCGTGGCGCGGCCCGGCTCATACGAGACGAGGGCGACGGAGGAGGCGCTGGCGCGCTCCAGGCTGAGCATCGAGGCGCTGGAGTGCCCCAAGTGCGGGAAGATCCTCGAGATGAACCAGGAGAACTGCCCGACGTGCGGCGAGTTCGTCCGCAAGCTCGAGCCCGAAGGGGCCGTGACGGCGCCGGCGGGCAACTGCCCCTCCTGCGGCCAGCCCGTCGAGTCCGGCTGGCTCAAGTGCCCGGAGTGCGGGGCCCAGCTTGCCCAGGGCGCCGGGGCCGGGACCGCAGAGGCCGCCATGCTCAAGATGGCCGGGGAAACACCCCCTCCGCAATCGCAGGAGGCCCCGAAGGCCGGCGGCTGCCAATCCTGCGGGAACCCCGTCGAGGCGGGCTGGACGAAGTGCCCGGAATGCGGGACGGAGCTCGGGTGAACGGTTGGGGCCGTCTCATCCTTTTCGATCCCTGAGCACGAACACTTCGTCCTTTTCCCTGATCTCGACGTCGTACCAGTTGAAGAACGGGTGGCGCCCCAGCATCGGGAACGGCAGCGAGTCGTCGTCCTCGGTGACCAGGACGAGCCCCAGGAGGCGGCGCCGCGCCGGCTTGCGCCTCGTGTCGAGGACGGCGGGCCGTATGTTCACCTTTGAGGACCGGACGCGCATATCTCCTCCGGCGCCGGGAGCGACCCGATTGCCGCCGTCTACTTCGAGCCGGAGCTCCCGGGCCATCCAGGGAAGGATGAAGCTCACGCCGGCGCCGGTGTCCAGGAGCATCTTCGTCTTGAGCGTGCGGCCTCCCCAGGAGAGGATGACCGGGAGCATCGGGATGGAATCGGAGTGCCCTTCCCAGGCGAGCTTGGTGTAGTCCACGACGAACGTGGCGCCGTCCCGGCCCTTGCGCGGCGCCAGGCACATCCCTCAGTAAAGGAGCAGCTTCCGCTCGGGGACGCGGTAGATCATCGGCTGCGCTTCCGGGGCGGGGGCCTTCCGGGCGGCCTCGTTCAGCACGAGCTCCGGGTTCCGGCCGTGGGCGATGACCTTGCCGCCGAAGACGGCCACCCACTCGCCGAGGTACCTGCCCAGCTCGTCGGGCGACGGGTCCCTCTCCTCCAGCATCTTCAGGCGCGCCACTGACGATACCCCTGTCGTTCATATATAGTGGACTGCCGGGTATTTAATAACGGCGCCCCCGGCCGGTGGTGGTATTTAGCCCTTGCGCCCGGAGAGGCGTTCACTCGACGTCCCGGAGCTTCTCCCGCAGCATCCGCTCGAGGCGCTCCGGGTCCGCCATCTGGGCGCGGTCCAGCCTAAGGTCGGCCCGGCCGCTTTGTCGGCCGACGAGCCAGACGAAGCGCCCGACCATCGCCTCGGCGCCCCCGTCCCAGAGGAAATCGGAGCCGACGTCCTCCTCGCCGGTGGCCCGGTGCCGGTCCCGGGCGGAGACCTTGGCGAGCTCCCAGACGATGCGGGCGTTCTCCGGGCCGATGTTGAAGTAGGCCTTCGAGAGCCCGTCGAAGGCGACGAACCCCGTGCGTATGCGGCCCGGGAGGTCGGTGGCGTACTCGCGGGTGAGGATGCCCTTCTCGTGCAGGTCCCAGTCAAGGTCGCCCCGGCGGCGCATGGCCTCGTAGTCCATGGAGGTGCGGGCGTTGCGGCCGAGGACGTAATAGAAGACGGGGATGCCGGCGGCTATTGCGATGTTGAGGGCGCCCCAGTTGGGGTCGGTCCCGCCCCGGATGAGCAGTATTCCCGTCGCCAGGAAGAGCGCCGAGGCGAGCACTGTGAGCAAAAGCTTCACATACCTGTCAAAGGCGGACCTGCCGTATTCGATCGACGGGCCGAAGAAACGGGGCCAGACCAGTTCTCCGCGTTGCTCGCTCATGCTCACCCGGCAAGCCGTATCTTCTCCTTCCTCGGCTCCGCCCTTTTCTCGGGCACCAGGCTCTCGAAGAGCGGTATCTGTATCGGTATCGCGAACTTGGTGAAGACCGAGCTGATTATGGCCTCGCCCTTGTCCAGCGAGGCGATGAGGTGGCTGTCGCTGGACAGGTCCTGGCTTGCCGAGCCGATTATGGCGTCGCGCTCCGCCCGCATCTCGTTGCCCAGGATGATCTTTGTGTTGAGATTGGCAAGTATCTCGCGCGGGATCAGGCTCGCAAGCTGGGTTATCGCCACGAGGCCCACCTTGAACTTCCGGCCCTCGCGGGCTATGGTTCCGAAGATGCTGGTCTCGCCTTCCTCGGTGCGCAGGACGCGCGGCGCCTCCTCGATGACGATGGACACGACCGGTTTCCGGTGCCCTTCCTCGGCCGTGCGGTAGCCCTTGTAGCGCTCGAGGACCTCGCTTGCGATGATGCTCCCGATGATGAGCTCGGCCTGGTCGGAAAGGCGCGAGGTGTCCACGAGGACCTTCTTGCCCTCCTCGAGGCGGTTGCAGATGTCGACGACGGTGGATTCGCCGCCGTCCACTACGAACATGTGCGTCCTGCTCTTTACGTACCCGGTTGAATCAACGTAGATTCCGAGCACCAGGTCCAGCCGGCGCTTGAGGGTGCTCGCCGTGATCTGCTGCACCCGCAGTTTCTCCTCCGCCTCCTCTTCGGGCGTGGTCATCAGGGCTGGTATCCAGCGGTCCCCGAACCTGTTGTGGAACGCCCTCATGGCCTCGTACTGGGCGTCCGTGAGCGGCACGATGCCCCGGAAATGCCAGGGCTTGAGCAGGCTGAGGTTGAAGCGGAGCGAGATGGCACCCTTGGGCGGTGCCGGCGAGTAGTATACGAGGCCGTCTTTAGCGTCGGGGTGGTCTTTCAGGCCGGGGCCGTTCCGCCCGAAGTACTCGTCGTGCGAGTCCAGTATGAGCAGTCCGCAGTACGACTGGCCTATCACGCTCCAGAGCATGACCTTCACGAGGTTGCTCTTGCCCCGGCCCGTCGTGGCCGGTATCAGGACGTGGTGCGAGAAGAGGTCGCTCCCGTCCAGGAAGACATCGACATCTATCACTTTGGAGCCGGACCGGACCTTGCCGAGGAAGACGGGATTTTTGGGCTTTTCGAGGAAATGGAGGTGTTCGGCGCCGGCCATCTCGAGCTCGGAGAAGAAGCGCGGGAGCTGCTTGGGCATGCGGATGGAGTACCGGTCGCCCGCGCCCCTCTTCACCTGCACGAGCGCCCGGGCCTTCGCGATCACATAGTTGCGGAGGTTCTTTTCCATGAAATCGGCGCCCTCGCCGTAGCCCTCCAGGCCCATCCCGCTCATCATCTCCAGCGTGCGCGGCTCGAGCTGGCTCCCGTAAAGCAGGTCGAAGACCTGGAGGACGGCGTACTCGCTCCCGGACCCATCGAGCGGGGCAACGAGCAGGGCCCCGAGCTCGAGCCCGCTTTCGCTTTTTTGCCGGACGAGCAGCCCGACCTGCTCGCCACCGACTATCTGGCCGACGACTTTCATTTGCGGACGCTCCGATATCAAGGCGCAGGGCGCAAGGGATGCCCCGGGCTTCAGCCCGGGGAGTGTCCGCTTGCGCAGCGTGGGAACCCCGGACTTCAGTCCGGGGGGTTCGCGCAATGCGCAGGCATGTGTAGCGCAGGCGGGATAGATAAAGGGTTCTCCGGTTGCGGCGGTATTCACGGGTTCCGATCCGCCTCCTTCGGGGCGGCGGTTCGTGAAGAGGGAGCGGCCACGGAAGAGCCATTGGCTGTGCTGCATGCTCTTTCCATCCTTGCCCCTTGCGCCTTGCCCCTTCCGGCCTTGCGCCTTGCGCCTTCCCAGCAACCTTTATATGACCTTCTAGTAATGGGCGCCCCGGAATTGATGCTCATGGCAGACCTCACATCGAAGACGCTCCGGGAGTTCGCCGACGAGGTTGCGGCCGGCTCCTCGGCTCCGGGCGGCGGCAGCGTGGCCGCCCTGGCCGGCTCGCTGGGCGCGGCTCTGGGAAGCATGGTGGCCCGGCTCACGCTCGGCAAGCCCGGCTACGAGGAGGCGCAGGGCGAGATAAACGACGCGTTGAACAAGCTCGAGAACCTGCGCCGGGACATGATGACGCTCGTCGACGAGGACACCGCCGCCTTCAACCGGGTGACGGCCGCCTACGCGATGACGAAGGACACCGGCACGGCCAAGGTCGAACGGTCCAAGGCCATCCAGGAGGCGTTCAAGGGCGCCACGGCCGTCCCGCTCAAGCTCTCCCGCAAGTGCGGGAACGCCCTGGACCTCGTCAAGGTCCTGGCGGCCAAGGGCAACCCGGCCGCCGCAAGCGACGCCGGCGTCGGCGGGCTCCTCCTGTACGCAGGCATGAAGGGCGCGGCGATGAACGTCGAGATAAACCTGGGCGGGCTCAAGGACCAGGACTTCATCACCCGCACCCGCAAGGAGCTCGACGCCAACATGGCCTTCGCCGACGAGAAGCTCAAGGAGATACTGGCAACCTGCCACAAGAGGATGTCCTAGGGAAAGGCAGCAAGGGAGCAAGGGAGAAAGGCAGAAAGGGTGCTCGGGCATGGCGGGCAAGAAACGTGCGAAGGGCGCGGCTGGTGCGAAGCCCAGGCCCAAATCCGGGCCCACGGTCGAGGATGTCGAGCCGCTGAACCCCGTGTTCGCCTGGTTCGAGGGCGGGGACGTTCTCCAGTTCGGAGAGCTCTGCAGCCATTGCGTGCCGGCGGTGCACGAAGAGTGCAAATCCTGGAGCCGGAAGACGCTCGCCGGGCTGAAGACCCGCGAGCCCAGGACACAGCACGACTGCGTCTATTACATCAAATGGCGCGACCTGGACTTCAAGCGCGACAATGTCAGCAAGGACGACGAGGCCGAAGGGGAAAAGGACATCGGCGACTGCCCCTCCTGTGGCGGCCAAAGCCTGCGCCGGGCCGCCCGCGTCGCCTCTGAATACGGCACGAGGATGAACCCCCGGGCCACTTTCTTGGAGTGGTGCCCCTGCGGGCATTTCAAGGCGGTCAAGAAGGATTTCTCAGGCGACCGGGAGCACTGCGTGTTCTGCGGGAAGAAGACCGCCGGTGCCGAGACGACCGTTTTCCGGGGGGCCCTGTTCCACCTCGAGTGCTTCCTGCGCCTGCGCTTCTTCTTCACGATGAGCGAGATGCTGGGAGTCGCCCGGAACTACATGAAGAGCGGGAAGACTCTGAGCAGCGAAGAGTCGCAGCTCGCATTGGCCAAGACGCTGGAGATGGTCCGGGCGTTCAAGCTCACGGGCAACGGGAATGTGATAGGCATAAACCGGGTCATCCACTGGCTCGAGGGCGACCAGCCGGTCGTTTCCGAAAGGACGGTCCTGCGCTCGAAGCCGGCGCTTTTGGAGCATCTCGAGGCCACTTTCGCCGGAGAGGCCGAGCGCTCCGTGGGCGTCCACATCCTCGAGGACTGCTATGTCGTCTACGACAACGGCGCCGCGGTGCGATGGATAACCCGGGGCGCCTACAAGCCGGCCCGCTCTGCGAAGGAATTTATCGATGGTTATCTGGACCTGGCCGCGGCCGGAAAATGGGACGAGCTCGACAAGAAGCACCTCCTCCCCGAGATCCCCGACGGGAAATGCGCCCTCTGCGGGGCCGTCAGCCGGAGCCACCGCATCGCCACGGGCGAGGACGACAAGGTCGTCTATTCGTGCCACCACTGCTGGATAGGGCGGGCGGCGCGGTAGACGAACGAGCGGGACCGTTGACGACCGGCTTCGAGCCGGTCGTCTCGGCCGAGACGAGCAAAGCTCGTCTACGGAGCGGGAAGGGACGAGCGGGAAGGGACGACGGCGCCTGCCCGCTTCCCGCTAGGCCCCGGTACCTGGCCATTTTCCAGGCATATATTATATATAAAAAATATATTTTCAAATAAATAGGGTGTGACTTTATCGTCACTGACGGCTCCAGAGAATCCCGGAGGGTTATAAAGCCATCGGAGGGAATAACTTTATTTCCCAGTACTGCGATATCATTTGCGGGAGTGGAAGTAGATGATAGACGCAGCGATGGTGTTCTTCATTATTTTCCTGATTGGACTCGTATTCATAATCCTGACGGCCGTGATGGGCGGACTGGGCCATGTCGGAGGGGCCGACACCGATGCCAGCACGACCGGATTCGACACCGGGGATTCCGGCGGGGACGCGGGCGGCCATGCCGATGTGGATTCGGACGCCGGCGGACATGACGTCGGCGACCATGACGTCGGCGGACACGACGGCGGGTTCCACATGCCCCGGGTGAGCCCGCTCATGATAGCCCTGGCGATGACCACGTTCGGCGGCTTCGGCTGGTCGTTCGTCGTGATGACCCCCCAGCTTCCGCTCGTCGGAGCCATCATCGCGGCGCTGGTGCTCTCCTCGATCATCACGGCCGCGGTGTTCCTCGGCTTCATCAAGGCGATGTCCAGGGTCCAGGCCTCGTCGGTGTTCAGGCTCAGCGAATCCGTGAATACCATTGGCACGGTGTCGACCCCGATGAGCCCCGGCAAGATAGGCGTCGTCGAGCACGAGCTCCGGGGCCAGGTGGTCTCGAGCTCGGCCAAGTCCGACGACGAGCTCAAGGTCGGCGACCAGGTGCTCATAAAGCAGGTCATGGGCGACATGATAATCGTGAAAAAACTCACCGAGAAGCCTGAATCGGCAAGCGCGGAGCACGCCCTGCTCAGGTACGGGGAGAAGGGCAGCGGGAGCCAAGGGAACATGGAGCGGTGATCAATTCAATCGTGATGTGGAGGGATAAACATGGCAGACTGGTGGACGGACCCGGCAGCTTTGTTGATACTGGTGATAGGGATGATCGCTGGGGTACTGCTGATAATCGCGATATACGCGAGCAGGTACCAGCGCGTGCCCCCCGACAAGGTCATGGTCATCTACGGCCGCAAGCGGGAGGAGTCCTACGAGTTCGTCGACACGGACGGACGGAAGAAGATAGGCCAGCGGCAGGTCGGCTACCGGCTCGTCCGGGGCGGAGGCTCGTTCGTCGTTCCCATCATCGAGCGCGTGGGCTGGATGTCTTTGGAGACCAACACGGTCGAGGTGGAGGTCCCCGAGGTCATCACGCGGATGGGCGTGCCCCTCACGGTCGAGGGCGTCGCCCAGGTCAAGATAAAGGGCGACGACACGGCTCTCCGGACCGCGGCTGAACAGCTCCTTGAAAAACAGCAGTCGGAGATAACCGAGATAGCCCGAAAGACCCTCGAGGGCCACATACGCGGCATTTGCGCCACGCTCACCATCGAGGAGATAAACGCCGACCGGGCGGCGCTGTCGCAAAAGATACAGGAGGAGGCCGTGGCCGACTTCACCCGGCTCGGCTTGCAGATATCCATCTTCGTCATCAAGGACATCAAGGACCGGGTCGGCTACCTCGAGGCGCTGGGCAAGAAGAGGACCGCGGAGGTCAAGAGGGACGCCGAGATCGGCGCCGCCAACGCGCTCCGGGACCAGACCATCCAGGTCGCCCAGGCCCACCGCGACGGGCAGATAGGCCGCGCCGAGGCCATTGAAAGGGACATGATAATCCGCATGACGCAGGCCCAGAGGGACGGCGCCGTCCAGCGCACACAGCGGGAGGCGGAAATCGCCGAGGCGGAGAAGGCCCGTGATGTCAAGAAGGCGTCCTACATCAAGGAGGTCAAGTTCGCCGAGGCGGCCCGGGACCTGTCCTACGACATAGAATCCTCGCACCAGAAGCAGGAGCTCATCCGCCAGCAGATGATGATCGAGATAGAGAAGAAGAAGAAGGAAGTGGAGCTCCAGGAGCAGGAGATCCAGATGCAGGAGAAGGCGCAGGTCGCCATGCAGGTCGTCCCCTCCGAGAAGCAGGCCGACGCCATAGCGGCCCTGGCAGACGGCGAACGGCGCCGGCTGGCCATCACCTCCGACGGCGAGAAGAGCAAGCTGACGCTGCTTGGTGAAGGCGAGGCCAACAAGATAAAGGCCATTGCCGACGCAGAGGCGTACCGCACCCGGATAACCGGTGAGGCGGAGGGCGCCAAGGTCATAGCCATCGGCTCCAACGAGGCCAAGGCGATGCAGCTCAAGGCGGACGCCTGGAAGCAATATACGGATGCAGCCAAGCTGCAGATGATAGTCGAACGGCTGCCGGAGATAGCGATGGCCATGTCCAAGCCCCTGGAGAACACCCAAAAGATCATCATCATGGGCAACGAGGGCTCCAGCGGCCTGGTGCGGACCACGACCGACTCCATTGCGAAGATCCCTGCCGTCGTGGAGGCCCTGACGGGGACGTCGCTGACGGAGCTCATCGACAAGGTGGCGACGGCGGCGAGGGGGAGCCCGCCGGCGAAGTAGGGGAAACGAGAGGGAGGCGAGAAGCGGGAAGCGGAAAGGGTGCAGGGGATCCGCCTTCGCGCTTCCCGCTGCCCGCTTCCCGCTCGTTTTCACCTATAGCTTTATTAATTATTATACAGATACAACATCGAGATAGGACGGTCCCTGATTATGCCCAGGTGCAGCAAGTGCGGGTTCATGAACCCGGACGACGCCAAGTCCTGCTCCAAGTGCGGCCAGAAGATAACCGGAGGCGGCCTGCTCGACGACATGGGCGGCCTGCGCCGGCGCGCCCCCGTCAAGGGCCCGGCCTCGATCTCCGTCGGGCCGACGACCTACGGCGACGCCCTGTCGTTCGTTTCCGAGGGCGACGTCGTCCAGCAGATAAAATCGATAAACGTGAGGGGATTGAGCGAGGCGCAGCTGGAGGCCATGGCCAACCAGCTCAACCTGCTCATGAACCGCATGGGCGTTTCCCTCGATGTCGACAAGGACGCAAAATTCCAATTAGCCAAGGGCGACCGGGCCGTGGTCGACCTCATCTCCCAGAAGGTGAAGGAGGTCGAGGAATCGACGGGGAAACTGGTCGGGAACCCGGAAACCTACCTCCGGCTGGGCAATGTCGCGTACAGCTACGGGGACCTCGCCAAGGCCATCGAGAACTACGACAAGGCCCTGAAGCTCAAGCCCGATTTCGAGAGCGCGCTCTACAACAAGGGGAATGCGCTCGACGACCTGCAGAAATTCGTCGAGGCCATCGACTGCTATTCGAAAGTGCTGTCGATGAATCCCAAAAACGAAAAGGCCTGGTACAACAAGGGCGTCGCCCTCCTGCACCTCGAAAAGCACATCGAGGCGATCCAGGCCTTTGACCGGGCCACCGAGCTCAAATCCGACTACGAGAAGGCGTGGAACAACAAGGGCGTGGCGTACCACTATCTCGGCCAGTACCCTGAAGCGGTCAAGTGCTATGACAAGGTGCTCGAGCTGAACCCCAACGATGTCGATGTCTGCATCAACAAGGGCGTCGCCCTCAAGAAACTGGGCCGGATAATGGAGGCCATCCAGGCCTACGACCGGGCCATATCGATAAACCCGACGAGGATAGAGGCGTGGTACAACAAGGCTAACGCCCTCCACGAGATAGGCAAGTACAACGAATCGGTCATGTGCTTCGACCGGGTGCTGGAAAAGTCCCCCGGTGACAAGGACGCCTGGTTCAAGAAGGGCGTCGGGCTGACGAAGCTCGGCAAGCCCGCCGAGGCGCTCGAATGCTTCAGCCGGGTGCTCGAGATAGACCAGGTGAACGCCCCGGCCTACTACGAGAAGGGGCTCGTCCTGGTGCATTTCCAGCGCAAGCGCGAGGCGATGGAGGCCTTCGACAAGTGCGTCGGGATACAGCCGACGAACTGGGAGGCGTGGTACCAGCTCGGATTGCTCGCGTTCGAGGCGAAGGACTGGAACATCGCCCAGAAGTCGTTCAACCGGGTGACCGAGCTCAACCCGACGCATCCCGAGGTCTGGGGGCCGCGGGGCGAGACTCTTCTGCGGCTGGGCAAGTTCATCGACGCCGCCCAGTCGTTCGAAAAAGCGCTCATCGCGCACCCGGACGACAAGGGACTGCTTATAGGCAAGGGCCACTCGCTCTACGGGCTCGAAAGATACGACGATGCGCTGAGGACCTATGACCGGGTCCTCGCGATGGACGCTTCCAACGCCGAAGTGTTGAATGCCAAGGGGAATGTCTACTACAAGCTGGAGCGCTACAAGGAAGCGGTCGATTCGTACGAAAAGGCGCTGAAGGTGAAGCCCGGCCTCGAGGAGGCCTGGCGGAACACCGCGGCCGCGTACCGGAAGCTCAAGAACCCCGGCGAGGCCGTGAAGGCCTACGACATGGTCATCAAGCTAAATCCGCGCGACGCGGACGTCCACCATAACAGGGGGACTGCGCTTGCGGAGCTGGGCCGCCACCAGGACGCTCTCAAGTCCTACA
>Ga0233425_10000333_pt1 | contig 123567 bp, 112 predicted proteins | sample Watercolumn_Towu_2_FD_181712 | JGI IMG/M metagenome (GOLD analysis project Ga0233425, IMG submission 181712) | Freshwater microbial communities from Lake Towuti, South Sulawesi, Indonesia - Watercolumn_Towuti2014_140_MG | ecosystem: Environmental > Aquatic > Freshwater > Lake | place...
GTCTCAGCGAAACACCAGCCACCAGCGCCCACACAAATTATTTGATCTCGCTGTTTAAGAACCAGAGCACCGAAGCACCCTGCCAAGACCGATCATTCTACAGACTCCACAAAATCCGTCAACATGTTTTTGTAAACGGCGAACCGAGAAGTGCTCAAACTGTTGGTGATCGCCGCGCGCTCCCCTATAATTTTGCGCCTCTCGTCAGGCCAGCCATATAAGGCGTGACTTCACTCATTCACAGGAAGGTATTCAGTGCGCAACAACTTCATCTTCACCTCCGAATCGGTTTCCGAAGGACACCCCGACAAGGTCGCCGACCAAGTCTCCGACGCGGTTCTCGACGAACTGCTCAAACAGGACCCCAAGTCGCGGGTCGCAGTGGAAACCCTGGTCAAGACTGGCATGGTCGTCCTGGCGGGCGAAGTCACCACCACAGCGTGGGTGGACACCGAGGAACTGGTCCGCAAGGTGGTGCGGGACATCGGCTATGACAACCCCGAGATCGGCTTCGACTGGCAGAGCTGCGCCGTACTGACTGCCATCGGCAAGCAGTCCCCCGACATCGCCATGGGCGTGGACGAGAACAACGAACATGAGCAGGGCGCCGGCGACCAGGGCCTGATGTTCGGCTACGCCACCGATGAAACCGATGTGCTGATGCCGGCCCCCATCACCTACTCCCACCGACTGGTGCAGCGCCAGGCGGAAGTACGCAAGCACAAGGTGCTGCCGTGGCTTCGTCCCGACGCCAAGAGCCAGGTCACCCTGCGCTATGAGAACTCCAAGCCGGTCGCGGTGGATGCCGTGGTGCTGTCGACCCAGCATTCGCCGGAAATCAGCCAGAAGGACATTCGCGAAGCTGTGATGGAAGAAATCATCCTGCACGTGCTCCCGAGAGAATGGCTGCACAAGGACACCAAGTACTTCATCAACCCTACCGGCCAGTTCGTGATCGGCGGCCCGGTCGGCGATTGCGGTCTGACCGGCCGCAAGATCATCGTGGACACTTACGGCGGCATGGCGCGCCACGGCGGCGGTGCATTCTCCGGCAAGGACCCGTCCAAGGTCGACCGCTCCGCCGCATACATGGCGCGCTACGTGGCCAAGAACGTCGTCGCGGCCGGTCTGGCCAACCGTTGCGAAGTCCAGGTTTCCTACGCCATCGGCGTCGCCGAGCCGACCTCCGTGGCGGTGGATACCTTCGGAACATCCAAGATTCCGGAAGAAAAGCTCAGTCAACTGATCCGCGAGCATTTCGACATGCGCCCGAAGGGACTCATCACCATGCTCAACCTGTTGCGACCGATTTATCGCGCCACCGCGGCTTACGGCCACTTCGGGCGAACCGAGGAAAGCTTTACCTGGGAAAAGACCGACAAGGCCGACATTCTGCGGGACGCCGCCGGCTTGTAACGCCTTTCTGTCGCCGGGTTTCCCCGGCAAATCCGCGCCGGCTGAGGAGCGCTGCGACGAACCCCATGACCCATCGGGGTTCGCCAGGCTCAGCCCGGACGGTTGGTTATTTGCAACGGCGCTCGGTTCTTCTCTGCCGGTTCCCTCTTGGGAGCCTGCCCGATGACGGACCGGCAGGGATCATCAGAGGACTCAACCTTATGAACGCTGTGACCAACACAACCACCTTCAACGACTTCCACGTCGCCGATCTGAAACTGGCTGACTGGGGACGCAAAGAGATCCGCATCGCCGAAACCGAGATGCCCGGCTTGATGGCGATCCGCGAGGAATTCGCTCAAACCCGGCCGTTGCAGGGAGCCCGAATTACCGGATCGCTCCACATGACGATCCAGACGGCAGTGCTGATTGAAACGCTCACCGCATTGGGGGCCGAAGTCCGCTGGGCCTCCTGCAACATCTTCTCGACCCAGGACCACGCCGCTGCGGCCATCGCGGCCGACGGCATCCCGGTCTTCGCCTACAAGGGCGAATCACTGGAAGAATACTGGGAATTCACCCACCGCATCTTCGAATGGGCGGACGGCGGTTACTCCAACATGATCCTGGACGACGGCGGCGACGCAACCTTGCTGCTGCATCTGGGCGCACGGGCCGAAAAGGATGTTTCGGTGTTGAACAACCCCGGCTCGGAAGAGGAGCGGGTGTTGTTTGCCGCCATCAAGAAGAAGCTCGCCAGCCAGCCGTCGTGGTATTCCACCCGTCTCGCCCAGATCAAGGGAGTGACCGAGGAAACCACCACGGGCGTACACCGGCTCTATCAGATGCACGAACGGGGCGAGCTGAAGTTTCCCGCCATCAACGTCAACGATTCCGTCACCAAGTCCAAGTTCGACAACCTTTACGGCTGCCGGGAATCGCTGGTGGACGGCATCAAGCGGGCCACCGACGTGATGGTGGCCGGCAAGATCGCCGTGGTGTGCGGCTATGGCGACGTGGGCAAAGGCTCGGCTCAGGCGCTGCGGGCGCTGTCGGCCCAGGTGTGGGTCACCGAGATCGACCCCATCTGCGCCCTGCAGGCCGCGATGGAAGGCTACCGCGTGGTCACCATGGAATACGCCGCCGACAAGGCCGACATCTTCGTCACCTGCACCGGCAACTACCACGTCATCACCCATGACCACATGGCGGCGATGAAGGATCAGGCCATCGTTTGCAACATCGGGCATTTCGACAACGAAATCGACGTTGCCTCGATCGAAGGCTACCAGTGGGAAGAGATCAAGCCCCAGGTAGACCACGTCATCTTCCCCGACGGCAAGCGCATCATCCTGCTGGCCAAAGGGCGCCTGGTGAACCTGGGCTGTGCCACGGGCCATCCGTCCTATGTGATGTCATCCAGCTTCGCCAATCAGACCATCGCCCAGATCGAGCTGTACACCCGCAACTCCGAGTATCCAGTCGGCGTCTACACCCTGCCCAAACACCTCGATGAGAAGGTCGCGCGGTTGCAGTTGAAGAAGCTGAACGCTCAGCTGACCGTGCTCAGCGAGCAGCAGGCCGCATATATCGGAGTCCCCGTGCAAGGCCCTTACAAGGCCGAGCATTACCGGTACTAACAGCAAAGCCGGCCCAAAAAAGCCGCCCGGAACGTCAGCTCCAGGCGGTTTTTTGCTGCGATTCCAAGCTTGCTACTGCTCGTCACAACGATCGAACCAGCCGCCACACCTCATCGAGCATGCGGCGCCGGTACACCAGGACCTTCCAGCGGCGACCGCCACACTGCCGCCACAACACCGCAGAACGCACCGCCGCCAGCAACAGGGCTCGAATGCGGTTGGCGACATCGGCGTTATTGAGATAGGCAGGCTCCCCCTGCACCATAACCCGCGGACGCAGTTCGCTGATATTTTGCTGATAGATTTCCGCCAGGCCGGCAAACACGTTGTCGTGAACCATGCCGAAATGGGCCGCTTTGGTGCTCACCCGCTCCACCCCGTCGCGTACCGCCTGTTGCATGCGCGGACGCTCGTTCAGCCTCCCCTCCAATAGCACCACGGTCGCCGCATAGCGGGCCAGTTCACCGTCGATGCCTTCGCCCCCGCCTCCCAACTGCTGCTTCAGGGTCTGCAGCCCGGTCTTGAGCCGATCGAGGCCACCGTAAACGTCGGCGACACTGTCGGAATTGATCTTGAAGATGCTGGCGACGCAGGTCTCCAGATCGTCGCCGGGGGCCGTGCCGGTGCGGGCCAGGCGCTGAACGAGGTAGACCGCCTGGGCTAGGCCGGCCAACGCAATGGTTTGATGGGTCAAGGTCTTGATGGTCACGGCGTCGGCTGCACGTCAGGCATCGGGTTCTGGCAAGGGTTGCGCCGGGAGCCGGTCGTACTTGAGGGAAGTTCCCTTCGACAGATGCACCGGATATTTCTCCGCATTGCGGGCCAGTTTCTGTTCCACCGCCTCGGCCAGGTCGATCTGCAACTGGTCCGCCAACCGCAACAGGTAAATCTGCACGTCGGCGATCTCCTCCCGAACCCGCGCGTAATCCTGCGGGTGCTCCGCCAAGCGGCGCGACTCCTCCTCCCTCATCCACTGAAAGGGCTCCAGCAGCTCGGCGGCCTCGACCGCCAACGCTGTGGCGAGGTTCTTGGGGCTATGGAACTGTTCCCAGTCGCGGGCTTGGGCGAACTCGCGCAGCCGCTTCTGAAGCTCTTGAACATTCACGACAAGGTCAATATTTATTAATGGGCGCGGAATGGGCGACAATAGCGCCCAACATTAGCAACCGAGTTTCCCAGAGCATGTACGGACTCGCCACACCCAACGATTGCACCGGCTTCATTATGTACCAAATTGGACACTTGCGAGGGGTTGACCGTGGATAGCCTGTTACAAGACTTACAAAAGACCATCGGCGCGCTGGAGAAGCTGGCCGAGAAACCAGCCACCGCCTCCGAACAACTGGACGAATTGCTGGATCAGCTGTTTCAGCAAAAGACCGATCTGGCCAAGTTGCAGCTGAACGCTTCGGCACCGGTTTATCAGCAGGCGCTCAATGCGATCCGCCAAGCCTCCGGCAAGTCGGACCGAGCCGTCAAAGATCCGGGCAAGATCGGTGAAATGATCCCAGCGGTCAATGACGCCATCGGCAAACTGGCCAAATTGCTCGACCATCTGGCACCGATCGACTGAGGGTGCCGCGCTCCCGGTCCGATCCGGCCTCGTAGCGGGCACGGGTCGCTACGAGGCCGGGTCGGAATGACCAAGGGATTCGGCAACGCCGATATCTTCGGCATAGCTGCGCCAGCGCCCGGTCGACGAGGTTATTGAGCGGGCGAGCAACCTGATGAAAACTCGGCACCCTGATCGTCTCGGCCAGGGCAGCATGCCGTCGTGGCCGAATTCAAACCCCCGAACGCGCGGCCGGCAGGCCATCGCAAGGAGACAACGATTTCAAAAGGCGCGCTTCGTTGCTCGCCGAGGCTCACGGTCAATGAGTCACTTCACTTCGAACAGGGCGGTCGCCGACCGTTCGCTCCCCATGGTCAACACGCAGGTCTTCCTCGTCCCGGAACAAGCGCCACTCCAGCCAGCGAATACCGATCCAGTTGCCGGCCTGGCGGTCAGCTTCACCCGTTTCGGTTTGTGCGGGTTGACGAGGGGATATCCGCCACAAAGTCCGTTGCAGTTTGGAAGGACCAAGGGCGAAGGTCGGGGCGAAGCAGTGACATTGCCGGAGCCGCTACCGGAGTAATCGACGGTCAGCTGAACCGTCGGCGGATAGGCTTCGAAACGCGCGGCCACCTGTTTGTCTCCGTCAACGGTCAATTTACAGGTGCGTTTGCCCGAGCAATCCCCGCCCCAACCCGTGAAGCGCGAGCCCTTGGCCGCTTTGGCGGTCAGTCTGAGGGAGGGCGAGCCGGTTTTTGGAAGGGTTTTCCTACAGGTACCGGTACAACGGATATCGGAATTCACCGTTCCCCGGATTCTGCCGCCACCGCCACCGACGACTTGCAGATCTAGGAGGTAGCGCTCCTCCATTCCGGACACATAGACACCGCGCCCCCAAGTTCCGGCGTACAGCACCCCCGGCGAAATGGGATCGGCGGCGATGAAGTTAATGGGAACATGCTGCGGCAAGCCGGCGCTGAAGTCGGTCCACACAGTGCCGCCGTCGCTGCTCTGGTAGACCCCCGATTCCTCGTATCCGTCGGCGCCGGCATAAAAGTTTTCGGAGTCTTGGGCGAATGCCGAGACAGCTGCCAGCAAGCCCGACGATTGGGTCAGCCTCCAGTCGTTCCCGGCATCGGTGGATTGATACAGTCCCACTGCAGAAACGCCCAACAACAGGTGAGAGCCATTCGTCCGATCCACTAGTAACGGTCCGACGCGCCATCCTGCAGGTTGCTCGCTAATCCCTTGTCTAACCAAGGACCAAGAATCCCCCCCGTCGACGGTCCGGTACACGCCACCAATGCCAATCCCGAACCCACAACTGAAATAGGTACCGGGAGACTCGGGAGCCATCGCCAGGGAATTGATGGGCATGATCGTGCTGCTGCTAAACCTGCCCAAGCCCGTAGAGGCCGGAGTCCAACTCAACCCCTCATCGATGCTCTTATAAATCCCGTTGTCCGTTCCGGCCAGGAAGATCGACGGCCCCTGCCCTCTGGAATCGATCAGCAAGGTTTGGAAGGAGGACGTAACGAGCTGGTGTGCGACATTGAGATAAGCCAATCCCTGAGTCTCCAGCAGGTGCCAGGTTGCACCTTGATCGTCGCTACGTTTTAACTGGCTGGCGACGGTGCTCCAGTTGTACCCGGTCACGGCATAGAGTGCCCCCGTCTTGAAATCGCGGGCGAGGGCGACGATCCCCTCCCCCAGGATACCGGTCCAGGTGTAGCCGCCGTCTTCGCTCTTGTACAAGCCGTCTTCGCCGCCTGCGTAGATGTTGAGTCCATCGACTAACTGCTGATGGACTTCCACTGCGATCAATCCCTTGCCGATCGCCTGCCAGCTTGTGCCGCCGTCATCGCTCCTACGTATGCCTCCGGCGCTTAACGGCCCGGAACTGCCGACGTATAACCGTTGCGCTACTGCAGGATCGAAGGCGAGCGCATGAACCGGACCGAGCACCGGCGAAAAAACACTTCCAGTTTGAGGTTGCCAGGTTGCGCCTCCGTCCGAACTCTTGAAAAGCGTGGGTTTGGGTAGGCTGATGACGCCGGGCACATCGATCGGGCTCGCACCCAGCAAAACGATCTCGGGATTTCCGGGGTCCACGGCGATGGATTGAACGGGATTGTTCTCGAAGGGGGATATCCCGCTGCTTGGAATCGTGTTCCACGACAATCCGCCATCGCTGCTTTTCAAGATGCTGGAGCTATACGATGAGGAGTAATAGGGCCAGTCTTTGGTGACCGCATAAATGATCTGCGAATCGGAAGGGGCGACCGAGAATGCAGAGACGTAGGAGGAGGTCCAGTAGTTGCCGGGACCCGATCCGACCCAGGACCAGTGCTCGCCCCCATCGCTGCTCCGATAGATTTCACCGCGGTAATAATTGCTTCTGAGCAGATTGCCTTGGCCATCCACGGCCAGGGCGCGGACATCTTCGTCCGTGGCTTTCGCCGTGTGAGTCCAGGCGGCACCGCCATCGCCACTCTTACACACCCCCGCTTGCCCCCCCGCGTAAAGCGCTCCCTGCGGGCTCATCACCAGCGAATTCAGCGTACCGCAGTCGAGGGCTGCCGAAGTCCAGGTTTGTCCACCATCCGTGGTTTTCGCTACCTGGGCACCAAATGCGACGTAAACGGTTTGGGCATCATGGGAATCGACCAGCAGCGCCGATGCGAATTCCGATTGGCCAAAGGCGGTAGCAGTCCAGCGCTGGCCGGAATTCACGCTCTTGAACAAACCGGTTCCGGCGGCGGCATACAGGGTCGTCGGCTGACTCGGGGCGATGACCAGGCTGTGCACGCTTCCCCCTTCGGGACCGTAAGTCATCCATTGACCGGCCTGCGCTCCAGCCAATTGGCTTGCCACGCCCAGCAAGCTCGCCAAACACACGTTCGAAAGGAAACGGAAACTCACGGCTATCCCTCGCATTTGGGAAGTAAATAATGATGTGGGGTGAACTGATCGAACGGCGTTCAAGACGCCTTCGGGAAGTACGTCCGACTATCGCAAATGGCCACACAAAAAACAAAAGGGGTGTCCATGTGAGTGCTGTAATCCATACTGGTTGTGGTCGAGACCGGGTAATTCGGTTCCAGAATCGCAAGATATTGTGATGCCAGCACTCACATGGATAGCCCTTAAAAACAATGACATCATCCAATGTCACTTCATGAAAAAAGGGCCTGAAGGCCCCCCGTCTCTTTCCCCGGACAATCTCCGACTCTCCGCCAAAGTCATCCAGCAATCGTGGACAAAAGCGCAGCGTTGCTCAATATTGGCTCCCCGAAATCATTCGACACAAAGAGTTGGACCGGCCCCACCGACCGTGCTTCAACCTGGCGCCAGCTTGATCAATAGCGCGGAGATGAGGGTGATCTGAAGAACACCTACGGCGACAACCCAACGAATCAGTTCGGCCTTCGAATCGGAAATGTCCCGCCGCAAACTGGCTTCTAACAACTTCAAGTCATCCTTGGAAGCCAGTTCCTTCAGATTGACTTCCAACACCTCGGATAACGCCTTGGCTTCCGCTTCGGCTTGGGCCGAGGGAACACCTGCCTCCTTCAGCGTGTTGGCGAATTTCAGGGTGTCGAATGTCATCGTGGCCATGGTCAAACCTCTGCGCTGGAGTCTATCAGGCTAGCCCTCGGCTTGGAATGCGCAACGTGCCCCCAAGAAACAAACCAAAAAGGGGCCCGAAGGCCCCTTCTCTTTCCGGAACGATCCCGACTAACCGCCGAAGTCGTCCAGCATGATGTTTTCCCGCTCCACCCCGATGTCCAGCAACATCTTGATGACCGCGGAGTTCATCATGGGCGGTCCGCACATGTAGTATTCGCAGTCTTCCGGCGCCGGGTGGTTCTTCAGGTAGTTCTCGTAGAGGATGTTATGGATGAAGCCGGTGTAACCGGTCCAGTTGTCCTCCGGCTTGGGTTCGGACAAGCCGATATACCACTTGAAGTTTTCGTTCTCTTCCTGGAGCTTGTTGAAGTCGTCGACGTAGAACATCTCCCGGTAGGAACGGGCGCCGTACCAGAAACTGATCTTGCGCTTGCTCTTCAACCTCTGCAGCTGATCGAAGATGTGGGAGCGCATGGGCGCCATGCCGGCACCGCCACCGATGAACACCATTTCGTTCTGGGTCTCGCGGGCGAAGAATTCGCCGAACGGACCCGAGATCGTCACCTTGTCGCCCGGCTTCAGGTTGAAGATATAGGACGACATGATGCCCGGCGGAACATTGTCGTTGCGCGGCGGCGGCGTCGCGATACGCACGTTGAGCATGACGATGTTGTTCTCTTCCGGATAGTTGGCCATGGAGTAGGCGCGGATGGCCGGCTCGGCAACCACCGATTCATACTTCCACAGGTTGTACTTGTCCCACTCGTCGCGGAACCGTTCGTCGATGTCGAACTGGTCGTACTTCAGCTTGTAGGGCGGACATTCGATCTGGATGTAACCGCCGGCCCGGAAGTCGATGGTGTCACCCGCCGGCAGCTCCAGCACCAACTCCTTGATGAAGGTCGCCACATTGCTGTTGGATCGCACGGTGGCATTCCATTTCTTCACCCCGAACACGTCGTCGTGCACGTGGATCTTCATATCCTGCTTGACGGTGACCTGGCAGGCCAGACGGTCGCCATCCTTGGCTTCGCGCTTGCTGATGTGGGAAAGCTCGGTAGGCAGGATGTCGCCGCCGCCTTCCTTTACCTGCACCCGGCACTGGCCGCAGGTGCCGCCGCCGCCGCAGGCGGAGGACACGAACATGTTGTTCTCCGCCAGCGCCGTCAGCAGCTTGCTGCCGATGGGCACGTGGATCTTCTTCTCGTGGTTGATCTCGATCTCGACGTTGCCCTCGGCCACCAGCTTGGACTTGGCGCCCAGGATGACGAACACCAGGGCGATCACGATGACCGTGAAAAAGGTGACTCCCAGTATGATTTCCAACATTGCGTTTTATCCTTCAGAGCTGAATGCCGGAGAACGCCATGAATCCCATGGCCATCAATCCGGCGGTGATGAAGGTGATGCCGAGACCTCGGAGGCCCGACGGTACGTCGCTGTACTTCAGCTTCTCGCGCACCCCCGCCATGGCGGTGATGGCCAGGGCCCAGCCGAAACCGGAGGAAACGCCGTAGACCACGCTCTCCTGGAAGTTGTAGTCGCGCTCGATCATGAACAGCGAACCGGCCAGGATGGCGCAGTTCACGGTGATCAGGGGCAGAAATATCCCTAAGGCGTTGTACAGGGCCGGGAAGAACTTATCCAGGGTCATTTCCAGAATCTGCACCATGGCGGCGATCACGCCGATGCAGCTCATCAACCCCAAAAAGCTCAGGTCGGTGTCGTACAGGCCGGCCCAGGACAGGGCGCCTTCCTTCAGCAGCTTGGTGTAGATGAGGTTGTTGGCGGGCACCGTCAGGGTCTGCACGATCATGACGGCGATGCCCAAGCCGACTGCGGTGCCGATCTTTTTAGAGACCGCGATGAAGGTGCACATCCCCAGGAAGAAGGACAGCGCCAGGTTTTCGATGAAGACCGATTTGACGGCCAGACTGATCAAGGCTTCCATCAGTGTGCCTCCCCATGGGCCGCGTGGCTGATGACAAAATCGGCCTTCTCCACCTGGGCCGGCTTGAACGCTCGCACCGCCCAGATCAGCAGGCCGATCAGGAAGAAGGCGCTAGGCGGCAGCAGCAGCAGGCCGTTGGGCACATACCACCCGCCGTCCTTGACCAGGGGCATGATGTCGATGCCGAGCAGCTTGCCGGAACCGAACAGTTCGCGGAACACCGCCACGACGATCAGCACCAGGCTGTAGCCCAGACCGTTGCCGACGCCGTCCCAGAAGCTTTCCAGGGGCGGGTTCTTCATGGCATAGGCTTCGGCGCGGCCCATCACGATGCAGTTGGTGATGATCAGGCCGACGAACACCGACAGTTTCTTGCTGATGTCGTAAGCGAAAGCCTTGAGGATCTGGTCCACCACGATCACCAGCGAGGCGATGATCACCATCTGGGCGATGATGCGGATGCTGGAGGGCACATGGTTGCGGATGAAGGCGATGCCGGCGCTGGAACAGGCGGTCACCGCGGTCAGCGCCAGGCACATGATGAGCGCCGTGGAGAGCTGGGAAGTCACCGCCAGGGCCGAGCAGATGCCCAGCACCTGGAGGGTGATCGGGTTGTTGTCGACCAGCGGGTCGAGCAGGACTTTCTTGGTTTCTGCATCCATCGTCTTAACCTCTCTGGGATCTGAGTTTCGCCAAATAGGGCGCAAAGCCTTCGCTGCTCATCCAGTAGCGCACCAGGTTGCTGACGCCGTTGCTGGTCAGGGTGGCGCCGGCCAGGCCGTCCACCTGATGGGCGGCACCGGGCCTGGCAGGATCCACCGTGCCCTTGACCAGGGCCAGGATGGGCTCGCCGACTTCGGTATGGTCCTTCTTGAAAAACTCCTGGCCCGCCTCGGACGATTCCTTGTAGACCTTCTTGCCCTTCCACAGGGCCTTCCATTTGGGATTGACCACCTCGCCGCCCAGGCCGGGGGTCTCCGCCTGGTCGAACAGGTTGAGCCCGATCACGGTCTGGCCGTCGCCTTCCAGGGCCATGTAGCCGTGCATGGTGGACCACAGGCCGTAGCCGCTCACCGGCAGGATCACCGCCTTGACCTTGTCGCCCTCCTTCACCAAGTAGACCTTGGCGTACTTGGACTTGCGGCCGATCTTGGCGATGTCCTTGTCGGCCGGGATTTCCTGGCTCAATGCCGGGTCCTTGGCCGCCTTGCGCTGATTGAAGCCGGCCGCGTCGATGTCGGTCACGTAGTTGCCGGTTTCCAGGTCCACCAGCTTGGGCTCGAACTGCTTGAAGGCCTGTTCGACATTGGTCTTCTCGTCCAGCATCCCGACCACTTCGAGGATGTTGACCTTCTCGTCGGCCGCCTTGTTGCTGACCTGCAGAGGTTTGAGGATGACGGCGGAGCCGGAAACCAGCACCGCGCCGACCAGGCACAGGGCCAGGGCCACCACGACGGTCTTCTCGAAGCTGTCGTTGGGCAGGGAGAGGACCTTCCGGGCGTAGATGTTGGCCCGTTCCATGAAGATCGCATACTTGTCCGCCAGCTGCTGCTGGAACGGGCTGCTGTTGGCGTTAGACATTGCGCTTCACCCTACGGTTGATGTTGGCCTGCACCACGAAGTAGTCGATCAGCGGCGCGAAGATGTTGCAGAACAGGATGGCCAGCATGATGCCTTCCGGAAAAGCCGGGTTGACCACCCGGATCAGCACCGTCATGAAGCCGATCAGGGCGCCGAAGATCCAGCGGCCCAACTGGGTCTGGGCGGCGGAGACCGGGTCGGTGGCCATGAACACCGCGCCGAAGGCGAAGCCGCCCAGGGTCAGATGCCAGTACCAGGGCATGGCGAACATGACGTTGTCCTTGCTGCCGATCACGTTGAACAGCACCGAGGTCGCCACCAGGCCGATCACGGTGCCGGCCATGATGCGCCAGGAGGCGATGCGGGTGTAGATCAGGAAAGCCGCACCCAGCAAACAGGCCAGGGTGGAGGTTTCCCCCATGGAACCCTGTTCGATGCCGAAGAAGGTGCCGAACCAGCCGATGCCGGCGTTGTTGATGGCATCGACGCCCCCCAAGGCGGCCAGACCCAGCGAAGTCGCGCCGCTGAAGCCGTCCACCGCGGTCCACACCGAGTCGCCGGACATGGCGGCCGGATAGGCGAAGTAGAGGAAGGCTCGGCCGGTCAAAGCCGGGTTCATGAAGTTCTTGCCGGTGCCGCCGAACACTTCCTTGCCCATCACTACCCCGAAGGAGATCCCCAGGGCCACCTGCCACAGGGGCACGTTGGGCGGCATGGTCAGGGCGAACAGGATGGAGGAGACGAAGAAGCCTTCGTTGACGTCGTGGCGGCGCACGGTGGCGAACAACACTTCCCAGATGCCACCCGCCACCAGGGTCACGATGTAGACCGGGAAGAAATAGAGCGCGCCATGCATCAGATCGGAGATCGGATTGGCCGAGTTGTAGCCGAAGATGTCCAGGATCGCACCGCGCCAGCCGGGAGCCGTGGTCAGCCCCATGGTCTCCATGGCGTGGTTGGCCTGGTAGCCGGTGTTGAACAGCGCCATGATGACGCAAGGCATGGTGGCGATCCACACATAGGTCATGACCCGCTTGAGGTCGACCGCATCGCGTACATGGGTGGCGCCGGCGGTGACATCCGCCGGCGAATACAGGAACGTATCCACCATCTCGTAGATGGGGAACAGTTTTTCGAACCGCCCACCCTTGGCGAAATGAGGGTGGAGCTTGTCCAAGAATGCTCGGGTTTTAGACATTAGCCTTCCTTCTCGATTTGGGTGAGGTTCTGACGCAACGCGATGCCGAAATCGTGCTTGCCGGGGTCGACGAAGGTGCACAGGGCCAGGTCTTCCTCGTCCAGCTCCAGACAACCCAGGGACTGGGCCAGGTCGCTGTCGCCGGTGACCAGCGCCTTCAGCAACTGGGTCGGCAGCACATCCAGGGGCATCACGTCCTCATAGGCACCGATCGGCACGATGGCGCGCGGGCTGCCGTACTTGCTGCTGTGCAGCGGGAACTTGCGTCCGCGCTCCTTGGGCAGGCTGGACAACAGCACGTTGAGGAAAGAGAACTTCTTGGCGCTGGGGACGATCCAGCCCATGAATTCGCGCTCGCGGCCTTCCTCGATCACGCTCACCTGATTGTGGAAACGGCCCAGGAAGGCGGCCCAGCCCTCGGCCTTGCGGCCGTTCAGCACGGAACCGGAAATGACGCGGGCTTCCTTGTCGGTGGCGATCTGGCCTTCCACCAGGTCGCACAAATTGGCGCCGACCCGGGTGCGCACCAAGCGCGGCTTGCTGACCAGGGGACCGGCCAGGGACACCACCCGCTCCACATTGAGACGGCCGGTGGTGAACAGGGCGCCGATCGCGATCACCGACTGGTAGTCCAGATGCCACACGCACTTGGTGGCGCCCACCGGATCGATGAAGTGGATGTGGGTGCCCGCCAGGCCGGCCGGATGAGGGCCGTCGAAATCCGCCGCCTCGATCTTGGCCGGATCGGGCGAGGTGCAGGCCAGAGCCGGCGATTTGCAGACATGGATTTTGCCGTCGGTAAGCTTGCCGATCACCGTCAATCCGTTGACGAAATCGTCCAGCCGCTCGGCGATGACCACCGCCGGATCGGCCGCCAGGGGATTGGTGTCGATGGCGGTGACGAAGATGGAATGGGGGGTGGTTTCCGGATCGGGCACCTTGCTGTAGGGGCGGGTGCGCAACGAGGTCCACAGGCCCGAAGCCAGCAGGTTGTCGGCGACGGCATCCCGCGACAGGCCGGCCAGTTCGGTGGCGGGGTAGGACGCGAAGGTCGCCTCGTCACTGCCGTCCAGTTCGATGACCACCGACTGCAGCATGCGCTTGGCACCGCGGTTGATGGCCTTGACCACGCCGGCCCCCGGCGCGGTGAACACCACCTTGGGATGCTGCTTGTCGGAAAACAGCACGTCGCCCAGCTTGACCCGGTCTCCCTCGGCCACGTTCATGGTGGGCTTGAGACCCACGTAGTCCGTCCCGATCAGGGCGACCGACCCGACCGCGCCTCCGTCGCTGTGCACCACCTGTTCAGGTTCCCCTGTGATGGGCAGATCTAAGCCTTTCGTTGTTTTGATTACCATATTCCAGCCTGTTGATCAGACAAAAGTACAACTGACAGGTCACGGCGCGCGCGCCACCCGACATCAAACCCCCCGGCCTTACTCCATGGCGTCGATAGCCTCGCATGAGGCCTGGCCGTTGAACGGCTTGCGCCGGCCGCTCCCAACCATTCGAATCGCAAAACTCCGGTGGGGAAGCGCTGGGGACCAGCGTCTCCGAACGGGAGAGCTCAGTAGGGAAACGAGGGATTGCCCGACTTATACGAAAGACCAGCCGGCGAGTCCGGCCGAAGCCGGGGTGCAACCCGTTAATAATTCGATAAATCGCTGAAAAACCGGGGCGTAATTAGATCACAAAAGCCCGAAGCGGACAACGACGGCGCCCGTTCCGGCGCCGCCGGGAGAGGAGCTGCAGGTCGTTGTTGTTGAAGCAACTGGGGAACCGGGGAATGGCGTTGAAATCTCTATCTACCGTCCGCGAACAGTGGAAAGCCGGGCTGCATGCGGTCTGGGGTTCAGTCCACCTGCCCTGCAGGGGATTTCTGCCGGAACTTGGCGGTGACGTTGCGGGCCTTGTTCATCTTCAAGGAACACAGGGACTTGCCGCGGCAGGCCCCACCCCAACCGACGAACTCCGAGCCTTCCTCGGGCACAGCCGTCAGCACCAGCCAGTGCCCCCAGGGGAACAGCGACTCGGCGGCGCTGCAGCCGGGCTCGCAGGCAATCCCATCGGGAATGGTGCTCACATAGCCCAAGCCTTCCCCGGTCTTGGCGATGGCCAAGGTCTGGTAGGGCCGGAACACGGCGGTGACGGAGCGGCGCCTGCGCATGGTCACCCGGCACTCGCCCCAGCCCTCGCAGGCTCCGCGCCAGCCGGCGAAGGTCGAGTTGAATGCCGGCTGGGCCGTGAGGGTGACCTTGGTCCCCTTGGGATAGAGATCGCTGCAGGTGAACCCGCAGTCGATCTCGCCGGTGCTGTCGGTGACCTGTCCGTCCCCTGGGCCGGCCCGCTTTACGTTCAGCCGGTAGCGCACCCCGCGCCGGTAGATCACCGCGAACTCCGCCGCCGAAAGGTCGACCGCGGCGGCACCGTCGGCCACCAGCTTGCCGCCGTCGTCGGCCTTGAGGGGCTGGCGGTAGATGGAGCGTCCCACCGGAGAGGCCGACGGAGCGTCATCGACGTCGGAGTAATACAGCGCCCTGTCGTCTCCGGCGAAGGAGGGCATGGCCTTCAGGCTGTCGCTGACGGTAGCGGTGGCCACCGGCTGCAATTCCGCCAGCACCGAGCGGCTCAGCCGGGTGACGTAGATGGACGACTTCAGGCTGGCGCGATCCACCGCCTCGAAGGTCAGATCGTCGTCGCTCAACAGCCCCAGGGCCGGATTCATGATGTCCAGGCCCAACACCGGCGGCACCAGGATGCGGGTCTGCTGCAGGACCAGGTCGATGGCATAGATGCTCCAGGCTTCCACCGGGGCGCCGTCCTGGTCGATGCGGTTGAGGGCGTCGTAGACCAGATAGCGTCCGTTGACGGCGAAGGTCATGGCGTTGGCCTGCACCACCGAATCGATCAGGATGCCCTCGGTGGCCGGCGCCAGCAGGGCATAATCCTCGGTCTGCCTCTGGCCGATCCGGAACAGCACGATGCGGTTTTCCGGGCGAGGCGGGTCGGCCTCCAGGTCCATCAGCACGAAGGCGAAGGTGTTGCCGTCGCCGGACATGGCCACCGAATGGACTTCGCCGGCCAGGCCCAGGCAGGCATCGCTGTAAGGCTTGGCGGTCGGCACCATGCAGAAGTCGCGGTTGCTGCTGACATAGGCGGCCACCTTGCCGTTGGCGGTCACCGACGGACGCGAACGCGCCGCCCCGTAAAAGCTCAGGTCGACGCCTTGCGACGGATCGCGCGGAAACTCCCGCCGCCCCAGGTATTCCTGTCCCTGGAACGGGAACACGAACACCATGGAGTCGCTGCCCTCCACCCCCACCGGGTTTCCGCCCCCGCCCCCCCCGGCGGTGCCGATCTTGACGGTTTCGAAGGCCTCGCGGGTCTTGGCCAGCTGAACGGAATCCGCACCGAACAGGTCTTCGGCCGACTGCTCGCAGGCCAGCCGGGCGTCGGCGAAGTGGCTGTCCAGGGTCAGATAGACGGTGAGCGCGCGGTAGAAGATGCGCTCGGCGTCGCGCAGGCCGATGGCGCCGTCGAGCCCTTCCGCCAGCAGGTAATAGGCATGGTTGATGATGCTGGAATTGATGTGGACCCCACCGTAATCCTGCTTGGTGCGCACGTAGCCGTCCATGTCCGACGGATAGGGACCCAGCCCGGAGTCGAGGCGGCCGGGATTTTTCAGGTCGCGGAACGCGCCGGCGTTGAGCGAGGTGCCGATCTGCCAGTCGTTGAGGCCCTTGGAGCAGCTGCCGTCGCGGCTGCCGGCGGCATGGGCCTCCACCATTTCCCCGAAGATGTCGGAGAAGGCCTCGTTCAAGGCTCCCGCCTGCCCCTGATACAGCAGGTTGGCGCTGTAGGAAGTGACGCCGTGGGTCAGCTCGTGGGCCACCACGTCGAGGGCTCCGGCATAGACGTCGGCATCGCCGAAGAACATGGAATTCAGGTCGCTGGCCCAGAAGGCATTGTCGTAACCCTTGCCGAGCCGGACCACGCTCAGGATATTGCCGCCCTTGCCGTCCACCGAGTCGCGGCTGTGACACTCACGGTAGTAGTCGTAGACGGCGGACAGCCCCGCCGCCGCACTCACCCCATCCGCCAGCCAGCCATCGGTCGCAGAGGAACTGGACACCAGAGTGGTGGGCGGAATGGTCTGGGGATCGGAATTGGGGGGGTGATTGGCGGCATCGCTGACGATGATGGCACCGCGCACGTTGGCGGCCAAAGGCGGTGCCGAGGCCGGATCGTACATCGGCTTGCCGGTATCGGTGAGGTAGTAGCTGCCGCCGTCGCGCCAGACGTTGAGATCTCGCTCCACGCCGAACAAGTCGGTACCGGAACCGGGCACCGCCTCTTCCTGAACCCGGCTGTAGCGGTCCAGCAGGCTGCCGTCGCGGGCATCCACCAGCACCGTCCAGCGCCGCCGCAGCGACACGTTCACATCCACTTTCCAAGCCAGCCGCGGCGCGGCATCCTGCGGCGCATAGACGATCAGCGCGGCGGGCCCTGTTTCGGCATCGGCGCCGGCTTCGGCATGGCGGCGCGCAGCTTCGGCGGCCTCCTCCGCAGCCAGCGCCGGTTCGACGTCCAGATTCTGCGGGCTGGGCACATGGCCGCCGGTGGCCGCCGCCACGCTGCCGGCAGCGTCCAGATGCACGATCAGCTCCGCCGGCCACACCGGCAGCCCCCGATGCGTCTGGGCGAAGCGCAGATGACGCTGCCCCAGGTCATCGCCCGCCCGGCCCGCCAGTGCGGTCTCGCGGTCGGGATCGTCCAGCCGCAACAGGCCGCGGTGACGGTTGAGAAAAGCCCGCGCCGTGCGTTCCTCGTTGGCGGCTGCGGTAAACGCCAGCACCGGCACCGCCGCCTGCAGCGGCAGGCGGCGCCCGCCGCTGCGCTCCGCCGACCGCAGCAGCCGCGGTACGGCACCGGAACCCATGTGGATCTCCACGGCAGCTCCGGTTGCGACAGCCGCCGGCATCGACGGCACGGTCCGCACCCCGCTCCGGCGCTTGCCCCCGGCCTCCATCAGCGCCGCCGTCCGGCGGCTGTCGGCCGCCATCGCGGCGGCCCCCACCCGGCGGCGGGCTTCCCGCACCCGCTCGAACAACTGCTGCTGGCGGGCCGTCAACTGCGCCGGCGCCGGGCGCACCGCCGCCACCCGCACCGGCTGGCGCGTCAGCGGAATCAGCCGCACGCGCTCGGCAATTGCCGCCAAAGGCAACAGGCACACCAGCAGGACCAAGACCGCACGCCGCACACTCATTCGCTTCTCCGGGAGCGTAAGGATTTGGCCGATCAACAACGCCCCCAATGGATCGGAGCCCAAGGAACCCGCGGGAGAGGGTTCCTTATTTCAACAGCATTGCCCCTGCCCCTGCCGCCCGCGGCGATGGGAAAATAGTAGGCCGGCCACCGGGAAAAGCCATGCCGGCTCAGCGCCGCACCACGATGTCCTCCAACACCTCACCGCTGTGGGCATCCACCGTCCACTGGCGGCGCTGCGCGACTCCCTGCGGCGACCACCAGCGGTACGCCAAGCTTGGACCGGCTTTCCCGCCGTAGATGCCCAGTCGGGCCGTGCAATCGGCGCAATCGGCCGGGGGCGCCGCGCCGGACCGGGCGACGACCTGCTCCGGGCTCAGCGCAGCTTCCGTCTCCAGCCCGGCCGGCGTCGGCAGATAGCGGCCGTTGACCAGATACAGCCGGCGCTCCCGGTTCCAGTGCAGCATCAGCTCGCTGCCCCATACCGGCAGCCCCCGGTAGACCTGACGGTATTTGAGATGGGTGAAGCCGAGGGGGTCGGGCTCGGTGGCCTCCGGCCGAAGTTCCTCCGCGGGGCTTTCGAGGCGGAGGGCGGCACGATGGGCCTCCAGCCACAGCCGCGCGGCCTCGTCATACCGGCCGGCGGCCACCGCATCGGCGTAACCCGCCGCATCCGCCATGTCCGATGCAAGATCGCCCCCGCGCAGGCTGACCAGGGTGCCCAGCCGGGGATCGCTGCGCAGGCCGGTGCGCGGCAGTTCCTTGGCCGCGGCGCAAGCCGCTAAGCCCGCCATCGTCATGGCGAACACCCCAGCCCGCAGCGCGGCGCGATTCAGCGCCACCCGTAGTCCAGCGCCAGCCCGGCGAACACCGCGGCGCCGAACCAGTGGTTGTTGAGGAAGGCTTGGAAGCACAGCGGCTTTTCCCGATTGCGGATCAGCCATTGCTGGTAGACGAAGAATCCGGCGCCGCCCGCCAGCCCCAGCGCGTACCAAACACCCAAACCGGCCTGCACGCCGACCGTCGCCAGCACGGCCAGCATGGCGCACTGCAGGGCTCCGATGATTTCGCGGTCGCGCGAGCCGAACAGGATGGCGGTGGATTTGACCCCGATCTTCAAATCGTCGTCCCGATCCACCATGGCATACATGGTGTCGTAGATCAGCGCCCACAACACGGTGGCGAAAAACAGTTCCCAGCCCACCGGGGGAATGCCGCCGGTCTCGGCGGCGAAGCTCATCGGCACGGCCCAGCCGAAAGCCATGCCCAGATAGGCCTGGGGCAGATGGGTGTGGCGCTTCATGAAGGGATAGGAGGCCGCCAGGAAAGCACCGACGAAGGACAGCGCGACGGTGTAGGCATTCAGCAGCAGCACCAGATCGAAAGCGACCAGGCAGAGCAGCACGAACAGGGTCAGGGCCTGGCCCAGCGCCACCTCGCCGGCCGCGATGGGTCGCAGCCGGGTACGTTCCACGTGGGGATCGAAATCGCGGTCGGCATAATCGTTGATGACGCAGCCGGCCGCCCGCATGATCACCACCCCCGTCACGATCACCGCCGTCACCAGCAGCCCCGGCCGGCCCGAGCCGGCGATCCACAACGCCCAAAGGGCCGGCCACAGCAGCAGGAAGATGCCGATGGGTTTGTCGAACCGCATCAGCCGCCAATAGGCATCGAGGCGCCGGCCCACTCTCACGCCGGCACTCCCGCCACCCGGCGGCAGGCCGATTCGGCAACGCCGGCCGCCTCCGGCAAACCCGGAGCCGCGATTCGCCCGGCAACCGATTCCAGCTGCAACGCCGCCGGCAGGAAGAACTCCGCCACCAGCAGCCGCGCATCGCCGACGCGGTAAACCGAGCGCCGCCCCCAGACCTCCTGCCGGATCCCGCACAGCCCGGCGATCGAAGGCAGCCAGGCGGCGCTGCCGAGCCGGCAGCACTCCAGGCTGCAGCGGCGCAATCCCCGCCGGGCGAACAGCACTTCGCCCAGCGGCCGGTTGCCCAACCGGGCGAGGGCGCAATGGGGACCGCGCAAGGAATCGGGCGGGATGACCGTGCGCGCCAGGACCAATGGCGTGAGCCCGTCGCGCAGCATCACCTCACGCACCAGCATGCGGCGGCGGCCTGCACCGAGGCGGGCGGCTTCGCCGGCAAACGGTTTGCGCCAGGCCTGGCGCAGCACGACCACGTTGAAGCCGTCGCGACAGCCGGCCCGCAAGCGGGCGGTCAGCGAGCGGGGCTCGCCGAGCCAGGACCGGGGCGCGGAGACCGGCACGAATGGTTTTCCCGGAGGCCGCCACGACGGCTCCCGGCGCAACAGCACGCTGTGTTCGAACATTGCCCCTCGAATGGTGTGGATCGGGCCGCCGGATGGCGGCATCGCCGGCAATTATCGCCGACGGCCTTCCCTTCCGTCCAAACAGACCCTATCCCGAAGGAAGCCTGCGAGCGTCACCCCCCGAAACCGCAACGAGGACTTCACACCATGAGCAACATCATCGACCGCAGACAGTTCCTGCGCACCCTGTCCAGCGCCGGCGCCGGCGCCGCCCTCACCGTGGCAGGCGGCAGCCGCGCCCTGGCCGCCCCGGCGGCCGACCCGAACCAGCCGGTCGCCGCGCTCGACACACGCGCATATGCCTCGGTACAGCGATACGCGCTGTCCATGGGTGGGGGGAATTCCGGCTGGATCCAATCCGCCGAGGGTGGGCGCGCCCATGCCATGATCGTGGAAGAAAGGCTCGGCATCGACACGATCGTCCGCAAGCATTTGGCGTCAGTACGCTACGACGACGTCACGGTCCGCGGCGGCAGCGGAATGCCCCAAGCGGTGTACGACTGGATCGGCGCCACCCTGGCCCGCCAGCAGAACCGCCAGGACGGCTGCCTCATGGGCCTCGACGCCGACTACAAGACCTCATCCCTGCTGGAGTTCTACGGGGCCCAGCTCATCGAGACCGGCTTCCCGGCACTCGATGCCGCGAGCCCCGAACCGGGCCTGCTGAGCCTGCGCTTCGCCCCGGAATTCACCCGACTGCACCGGGCCAGGAAGCTGCCGCCCCGAGTGCCGGCCCTGCCCGCCACCCACAAGGGTAAGCGGTGGCTGACCTCCAATTTCCGCTTGCGGATCGATGGCTTGGAAGACTCCTGCCTCTCCGTCCGGCGCATCGAACCCATGAACGTCAGGCAACCGCAGAATGCCAACGCGGCCGGGGAATTCCGGGACTATGAAATCGCGGCGGCCCCGCTGCAGATCCCCAACCTGGTCGTCACCCTGCCTGAAGTCCGCGCCGATGCCTTCTACGACTGGTTCGACGACTTCGTCATCAAGGGCAACTGCGGCCAGGACGCGGAGAAAAACGCCACCCTGGAGATGTTGGCAGGCAACCTCAAGGAGGTGCTGTTCACCTTGAACTTCAACAACCTAGGAATCTTCCGCATGACACCGGTCACCAATCCCGGCGGCATGAACCTGATCAAGGTGGAGATGTACTGCGAGGACATGGGATTCGCCGCCTCCCCCGGAGTCGCCGCCTGATCCCCCGACCGTAGAATGGGTAGAGCGCAGCGAAACCCATCATGGGAAACGCTCTCCGGATAGGCGGAGCGCAACCCATCACAGGAACCGCGAGTGACACGGGGCGGCACAAAGTGCCGCCCGGCCCTCGGCTCGAAGCTACTCGTCGATCGCCTGAATCCTGGGAATATGGCGCCCCCCCTCGAACTCGGTGGTCAGGAAGGTCTGGACGATCTTCTTGGCGGTTTCGATGTCGACGATGCGCTGGCCGATGGCGATGCAATTGGCGTCGTTGTGGGACCGGGTGAGGAAGGCGGTCTCCTCGTTGAAGCTGTAGCCGCAGCGCACCCCTTTCACCCGATTGGCGACGATGGCCTCGCCGTTGCCGCTGCCTCCCAGCACGATGCCGCGCTCCACTTCGCCGTCGGCCACCGCCACGGCGCAGGGCCGGATCCAGGTGGGGTAGTCGGTGCGTTCCGAACTGAAGCAGCCATAATCGACCACGTCATGCCCTTGGCCGGTCAGCCAGGCGCGCATGGCCTCCTTGTGGTCGAAGCCGGCATGGTCGGATGCAATACCAATTTTCATAGAGAGACTCCCGTTGATATCGGCCGGACCCGCGCCGGCCGCGTGTAAAATCCAGCCCGTAGCGCCCGCCGGAGCCGTTTCGCCCCGGCCGGAACCCGGCCCCGAGCAGGATACCCCAACGCCGCTTCGGGAAACATGCCGCATGCCGTAAGGGAATCCCCCGGAGCACGCCATGACCGACCTCAAATCCATCCGCCACGACCAGCTCGCCGAATTGAGCCGGACAGCCCGGCAACTGCCGCGCCTGCGCAAGAACCTGAACATCCACCCGTTGCCCGAAGACCCCATCCAGCGGTTGTTCAACGCCCTCGAACCCGGCACCTATGTACGCCCGCACCGCCACGCCCGCGTCAACGGCTGGGAACTGATGCTGGCTGCCGCTGGAGCGTTCTCCATCCTGATCTTCGACGATACCGGCCGGATCAGCGAACGGGTCGATCTGGCTTCCGGCAGCGGCACCCTGGCCGTCGAGATCCCGCCTTACACTTGGCACAGCCTGGTCGCCCGGCAACCGCGAACGATCATGTTCGAGGTCAAGCCGGGCCCTTACCAGCCGCTGGAAGACAAGGACTTCGCCCTCTGGGCTCCGCCGGAAGGGTCGCCCGAAACGACGGCCTTCCTGGCCTGGCTGGAATCGGCCGTAGCGGGTGAGAAGGCGCCGCAGCCCTGCTGATCGGCACCCCATCGCATCGTGGCCCAGCGTCGTTTCTCCGCCCACCGCGGAGCCAAAGGCACCGTCACTCTTGCTATGGCCGAAACAATTTCACGGGGATCAATAGGAAGGCGATTCAGGAACCGGATGGATACTGCGCGGAATCTCCTAGCCGCCCGGTTTCCGCTCAACAGGACTGGAATTGGTGCTCGCGGATGAACTGATAGCCACCGCCGCTCGGCTTTACGTCAATCAATGCGCCCGCCGTGCCGGCGACCACCTCGGCCCTGATATCTACGGTATCCGCCAAGCCGGTCGTATCGAATGCATAGACGTTGCCCGGATTTAGCATCCCCCGAAAACGGTTCACCATTTCCCCGGTATTCCAGGAAAATTGAGTTGGCACCATGGGCGGACACCATGCCTTGGCCAACATTCCGACAATATAGAGATTCAAAATCTGAGATTGGGCCGCCGCTTCGGCCATATGCTGCAGATTTCCCTCGATTTTCCCATTGGTCATCGCACGGGCAAAATGCGCTCCGACCAACGTGCCGCTTTTGACCACCCCGGTCAGGGTGATGCACGTGAAAACCCCGGGATATTCGATTTGTGGATCGCTGCCGACGTTGCCGTTTCCGGAGGTCCTTTCAAGCAAGGTTCCCTCGGTGAGCTGGATCATAGTCGCCTCCCTAGTACCGATGGACGCACAAAACACTACCATTTCAATGGGATAACACATCGATTCAGTCTCATGCTGCGCTTCGGGCGTGCTGTGGTCAAGCGGAGAGAACCGGCACCCTCGCCGACGTGATTTTTCACTTGAAAAAGCATGCGCCGGGTGACAGCATCCGAAGCGGCATCCGGGAGACTCGACACCCTCAGCGACCGCAGAATCTGCGATTCGCGCCTTTCCTGCTGTTGCGGCGGCGGCGCTGTTTGGAGAACCTTGCGGGGCCGGATGGTGGGTTCGTGCTGGTCTGTTGATGCGCCCGACAAAGGATTTCAATCACTATGGCCCGAGCGAGTTCGAAAAGAATCAATGTCCCTTTGACACTGCACTCGGAATATACCGAATACACCCTTTGCCTCCACTGCCGCCGCGTCAACCGGATCGACGTCGGTCACGGTTACGGCATCAGTCATGAACTCCATGAACGGGGAGCGTGCTTGCTGATTCATCCCAACTGGCTCGATGGCCGCTACTCGACCTACGAGGAAGCGGCCAATGCGTTACGGGTGAAGTTGGGACGCTGGGAAAAACGCCGAGGGAAAAACCGCAGCCGAGAAGACAGCTCCACGGTGCTCCAGTTTCGGCGGGATCGCCGATCGGCAACACCCGTCAGCTATTTCGGTCCCGAGCGGCGGCGGCGTGTTTCCGGCATGAACGGCGCAAACACGAATCTTGCCGGCCGGCGAGGACAAGAGGGCACGTCGCCGGGCACTCGGTAACGATGCCGCCTGCCCGCCCACCCTGGCAGCAGCCGATCAGCCTTGCCGTTTTCTTGATCTTCCGCGACGGGTTGCTTCCCGCGCATTCATTCAGGTAGCGGCCGGCAGCTGGATGCGCTTCCGCATCACGGCTTTCACGATCCACACGGCGGACTCCAACCGGGTATCGCTGGGCAGGGAGACTACGGCCATCTCCCGGTTTTCCTGAAGTTCGCGGGCGACTTCCCGGCTCAGAGCGGGCGAGTTGCGCCGCACCCGGAGCACCTTGCGCAGTTGTTCCCAGTCCCAATGCTCGAAGGGCGTTTGCGGGGCATCCCCGCTCCAGCGCGCTTCGTAGTTGCCGAGGTAGTAATCCAGGTCGTTGATGACGCTGTCTTCGTCGTTTTCTTCGCCGTCATCCTCGCCCAGGAGGGACCAGCGGAATTTTTCCCCCAACAGGAAGCAGGCGGTTTCGTCTTGCATGGGTACGGGTCTCGAAGTGGGAAAGCTTTCTTTATGTACGCGATGCGTACCCTACCAACCGGATATACTGTTCGGGCCGGTTGTTGGGTCAGGCTGCGCCAGCCCGACCCAAGGTCCAGGAAATCACGCCACCGCTTCACGATTCGGCAGCGACCAGTGGCCGACACCGGCCTGGCGCAATCGTCGGGCCAGTTCTTCCCGCGAACCGCCACGCCGCAGATACAGCAGTTCCGACGGCATCAGCAGGGTCACCGCGACCAGCCCCACCTGCCCGCCAGGCAGCAGGATGGTGGCCGGCATGCCGTCGGGGCCGGGGTTGAGCAGGGCGCCCCGGTGGCCCAGGCCGTCCTTGAGATGGTCGATCATGAATTCCAGCGAACCCAGCCCGCCGCCGAGCAGGCTGCTGCGGATGGTGCTGCGCCCCGCCAGCAAATGGCTCACTTCGGCAATCATCGGGAACAGCCAGGTATCGACCGCGTTGACCAGCGGGGCGCCGGCGGCCAGTCCCGACGCCGGGCTGTCGACGTAGACCTCCAATCCCAGCCCGGTTTCCGGCAGTTTGCGGTCGACCCAGGGATCGGACAGGCCGTCGGAGAAGATCAGCACCCGCCCTTCCCTTCGGATGGCGCGCCAGGCCGGTCCGGCCGGCCATTCCGGGCCTTCCCCCAAGGGCCCCAGCAGGGAGGTCAGCGCCACTCCGGGCCCGTCGGCGAGGCCATCGACAGCCGCGGCGCGCGCTTCCGCCGCCAGCCGGAGACGATCGGCGTAACGCAGCCCCTCCGGAAAACCGGCTCCGGTCGCCGGCTGCGGCGATGCGGCAGCGGCGGTCATGCCGCAACCTTCGCGGCGGCGGCCAGCTGCGGAGCGACTTCCCCGATCCATTGGTCGATACGGCCGGCGGTCAGCTGGGGCTGAATGGACTGATCCAGCACCAGCCCGACGAAACGGCCGTTGAGGACCGCCGGCGAATGCTCGAAGCGGTAGCCTTCGGTGCTCCAGCTGCCGACGATGTCGGCGCCGTGGCCGTAGAAGAAGCGGTACAGCTGGATCAGCGATCCGGCGAAGCGGTTGCCGTATAGCTGCTGGTTGCCCAGGCCGAACAGCGCCACCCGCTTGCCGGTCAGATCGGCGCCGTCCAGATGGGCCAGGAATTCCTCCCAGCTGGGATCGGGACAGCCGCAGGACAGGCCCGGCAGGTCGGCGAAGCCGTAGCTGGGCGTGCCCAGGATCATGGCGTCGTACCGCATCAGCCTGGCGGGGCCGGTGCGCCCGATGTTCTGGGGCGGGTCGGCGCGCTCGACGCCCAGCTTGGCGAAGATGCGGTAAGCCACTGCCCGGGTGCTGCCCCCAGCGGTGCCGTAGAAGATGCCGATCTTGCTCATGGATGCCTCTGCCGCTCTCGGCTGCCTGCTCGATGGATAGCATCAGGCAAGATCGGCGCCAACCCGATTTCCCAGCAGGACTCCTTGACCAACAACGGCTTGGAGAATCGGAGCGCATGCAGCAGCCGGCCCGGCACTGTCGGGCTTGGGCCATTTGTCGGGTCTGCGACAGCTAGCCGCCGTCTCCATGCCCTTCGCCGTGGCCCGGCGCCCGGCGGGCAACCCCGGTGCGGTAGGCCGCCTCTTCCACGTCGCGGGCGACGGCTTCCGCCACCCGCTTGTCGAACACCGAGGGCACGATGTACTCGGGGTGAAGCTCATGCTCGTGGATGATGCCGGCAATGGCGGTCGCGGCCGCCAGCTTCATCTCCTCGTTGATGCGGGAGGCGCGGCAAGCCAGGGCACCCCTGAAAATACCGGGAAAGCACAGCACGTTGTTGATCTGGTTGGGATAGTCGGAGCGCCCGGTGGCCATCACCGCGACATGGGGCAGGGCCAGCTCCGGCATGATTTCCGGAATGGGATTGGCCATGGCGAACACGATGGGATCGCGCGCCATGCGCTGCAGGTCCGTCGGGCTCAGCACGCCGGGGCCGGACAGCCCGAGGAACACGTCGGCACCGGCGATGACGTCGTGGATGCTGCCGCACCGCCGCTGCGGGTTGGTGTTGTCGGCGTACCAGGCCTTGCTCGGATGCATGCCGTGCTCGCGACCGGCATAGATGGCGCCTTCCCGGTCGCAGCCGATCAGGTTGCGCACCCCGGCCGCCATGACCATCTTGCTGCAGGCGATGCCGGCGGCACCCACGCCGTTGACCACTACCTTCAACTGCTCCATGGGCTTGCCGACGATCTTGACGGCGTTCATCAGGGCCGCCAGCACCACCACGGCGGTGCCGTGCTGGTCGTCGTGAAAGACCGGGATGTCCAGTTCCTGCTGCAGCCTTTCCTCGATCTCGAAGCAGCGCGGCGCCGCGATGTCTTCCAGGTTGATGCCGCCGAAACCGGTGGCGATGGCCTTGACGGTGCGGACGATCTCGTCGGGGTCGCGGATGGCGAGGCAGATGGGGAAGGCGTTGATCCCGGCGAATTCCTTGAACAGCATGGCCTTGCCTTCCATCACCGGCAGCGCCGCGGCCGGGCCGATGTCGCCCAGCCCCAGCACCGCGGTGCCATCGGTGACCACCGCCACGGTGTTCTTCTTGATGGTGAGGGTGAAGGCCTTCTCGGGAGACTGGTGGATCGCCTCGCAGATTCGCGCCACCCCCGGCGTGTAGGCCATGGAGAGGTCGTCGCGGGTCTTCAAGGGTGCCCTGGAGACCACCTCGATCTTGCCGCCCAGGTGCATGAGGAAGGTGCGGTCGGACACGTTGACGACTTCCACTCCCTCGACCTCGCGCAGCGACCGGACGATCTCGTCCGCATGGGGGCTGGAAGCGGCGTTGACGGTGATGTCCCGCAGCACGTGGCCACCGCTGACGCCGACGATGTCGATGGCGCCGATGTCGCCGCCGACCCGGCCGATGGCGGTGGTCACCATCCCCAGGGCGCCGGCGCGGGTCGGCAGCTTGACGCGCAGGGTGAAGCTGTAGCTGGCATTGGGACTGTTGTTCATCGCATCACCTTCGCCGGGTTTGCCGTGGACCGAAGGGGATGTTACGCCGCCGCCAGGCGGCCGGGAATGGCGGCGCCTATCAGCGGACGAGGGCTTGCGCCGGATCGTTGGCCCTGGCGTCGCGCTCGCCCAGGGGAGCGAGGCCATAGCGGTGCTCGATCAGCGTCAGGATGGAGGTGGTGTCGTACACGGTGTGGTCGACATGGCCCCTGCGGGCGAACGGCGAGACGATGATGGCGGGCACCCGCGGACCCGGCCCCCAGCGGTCGCCGGCCGGCGGCGGCACATGGTCCCAGAATCCGCCGTTTTCGTCGTAGGTGACGATCACCAATGCGTCCCTGAATACCGGGCTCGCCTCGATGCGCTGCAACAGTCGGGCGATGTGCCTTTCCCCGGATAACACATCGGCGTAGCCGGGATGCTCGTTGAGATCGCCGATGGGCTTGTAGAACGACACCGGCGGCAGGCTGCCGTCGTCGATGGCACGGACGAAGTCCGCCTCGTCCTTAAGATGCCTGCGTCCCTCCTCGGTGCCGGCGTAGCGCCGGTAGTAGGCGAACGGCTGGTGGTGAAACTGGAAGTTGGGGGCTGCGTGGCCTGCGACCGCATCGTTCCAGCCGCCCGCGTACCAGGCCCAATTCACCCCGGCGGCGCTGAGACGGTCGCCGATGGTGGGCAGTTCCAGCGGTGGCATCAACTGCGCCTGCGGCGTCTGCGGGAGGTGCGGACCGGCGGCCGGCTGCACGGTATTGACGGCATAGCCATCGGCGGTGACGCTGCCGTTCTCGATCAACGGCAGCGGCGCCCGCTCGAAACGGGGCGTACAGCCGCAGATCAGCCACTGGTGGTTGAGGTAGGAGCCACCGAAGGCCGCCTGGAAGAAATGGTCCGCCAGGGTGTAGCGGCGGGCATACTGCCAAAGCGGCAGGTCGCGCCCGTCGTAATAGCCCATGGCCAGCCCCTTGCGGTTGGAATAGGCGACGAACCGGTTCATCCGGCCGCCGTTGATCTGCAACTGGTTCTCCTCGAAGCGGTGGACCAGGTCGGGAATCTTCTGATCGGGCGGAACGAAGCGGCCGATATCGAAAGGCGCGTTGGGGAGATCGGCGGGAAACCGGCTGTCGGTGCGCGGCAGATGGCGGTAGACGGTGCCGTCGGCATCTTCCTGCAGCACGTTCTCAGGCGCCGCCCGGGCGATGCCCTCGGAACCGGGAAACAGCCCGTAGAGATTGTCGAAGCTGTGGTTTTCCAGATAGATGACGATGATGTGGCCGATAGCCGGGGGCCCCCGGCCGGCCGCGACGGCGTCCGTGCTGCAGCAGGCCAGCAGGGCCAACGCACCGCCGATTTGTCGATACATGCGATTCTCCCAGTGAACTGGCCCAGCCTAGCCGAGCCAGGTGACGGCTTGATGTCGGCGGTGGCGAGGCGAACATTACCGCATTCCGGGCTAGAATCATGGAACCCCGCGCCGCGCCGCGGCACGCGAGCCGGCTGCGCTATCGTGCCCGGCATAGCTGAGGCCTCGCGCCGGGACCAACCCCTTCCCTATCCAATACCCCCATAAACCTCTCAAAGTAACGGATACTCCCATGCGCGCATTAGCGGACACCAAGATCGGCATCATCGGCCTGGGCTACGTGGGCCTGCCGCTCGCCGTGGAATTCGGCAAGTATTTCGATACCGTCGGCTTCGACATCAACCAGGCTCGGGTCGCCGAGCTGCAATCGGGCTTCGACCGCTCCCTGGAATGTTCCGAGGAAGAACTCAAGTCGGCGCCTCGGCTGAGCTACACCGCCGATCCGGATGACATCCGCGGCTGCAACGTGTATGTGGTCAGCGTCCCGACCCCCATCGACCAGTACAAGCGTCCGGATTTCGCGCCGTTGATCGGCGCCAGCAAGTCGGTCGGCGGCGTACTCGGACAGGGCGACGTGGTCATCTACGAATCCACCGTCTACCCCGGCGCCACCGAGGAAGTCTGCGTGCCCATCCTGGAATCCCTGTCGGGGCTGACCTACAACCGCGACTTCTATTGCGGCTACAGCCCGGAGCGCATCAATCCCGGCGACAAGGAGCACCGGGTCACCACCATCAAGAAGGTGACCTCCGGCTCCACCCCGGAGATCGCCGACTTCGTCGACGCGCTGTACGGGACGGTGATCAAGGCCGGCACCTACAAGGCCAGCAGCATCAAGGTCGCCGAAGCCGCCAAGGTCATCGAGAACACCCAGCGCGACGTCAACATCGCCCTGATCAACGAGCTGGCGATCTTGTTCAACAAGCTCGGCATCGACACCCTGGAAGTGCTGGAAGCGGCCGGCAGCAAGTGGAACTTCCTGCCGTTCCGGCCCGGCCTGGTGGGCGGCCACTGCATCGGCGTCGACCCCTATTATCTGACCCACAAGGCCCAGGAAATCGGCCACCACCCGGAGATGATCCTGGCCGGCCGCCGCATCAACGACGAGATGGGGTCTTACGTGGTGCAGCGGCTGGTCAAGCTGATGAACCGCCGACGCCAACACATCAACGGTGCCAAGATCCTGATCCTCGGTATGACCTTCAAGGAAAACTGCCCGGACATCCGCAACACCCGGGTCATCGACGTGGTGACAGAGCTGGAGGCCTACGATGCACGGGTCGACGTCTACGACCCCTGGGCCGACCCGGAGGAAACCCGCCACGAATACGGTATCGGCCTGATCCCGGAACTCCAGGAAGGCATCTACGACGCCATCGTGCTGACCGTGTCCCACCAGCAGTTCCGCGACATGGGTGTGGGCAAGATCCGCACCCTGGGCAAGCCCGGCGCGGTGTTGTTCGACGTCAAATACGTGCTGCCGGCCGCCGAGGTCGACGAGCGTTTGTAATTCCTTTCCGCCATCCCGGCTGCACCCCCGATGCCGCCGGGATACCCTTGCCCGGCCCGAAAACCCGCCACCCGATGGAGATTGCCATGAAACGGCTAGGAACCCTTTGGGCATTGTCGCTGCTGCTGTTCTCCTCCCTGGCCGCCGCTTCCGGTGATGGCTGCGACCAGTGGTGCGGCGAGTTGCCCAGCGCCTATTTCCTGGCACCCATGAACGACACCCGGTCGAACGTCGGGCTGCTGCTGGAAGACTTGGGACAGCTGGCCTACGCACCCAAGTCGCTGCCGTTCCATTACGGCGAATTCATCGGCGAGGCGAGCGATTCTGGCGAAGCGCAGGCGGGAGAATCGACTCTCGGATCGCTGGCGCAGGAACTGGGCATCGGGCCGGATGCGGTCTCGCAAGCCTTGGGCCGGCAGGGCGGCGGGGGATTCGGCCGTTGCCTGAGCGATAACGGCGAAGGCGTCGAGGCGTTTTTCCGTGCCCTCAAGGCGTCGGCGCTTCCGGCAGCCGACGCCCTGGCGCTGGCGACGGAACGCCTGAGATTCCTGGGCTTGTGCCAAAACGCCTTGGCGGATTTCCAACCCCTGCAAGTCTCGGAAAAGGCCAGGCCCCATGCCCAGTACCTGGAAGCCGCGGCGGCCTTCTACGCGGGTCAGTTCGACCGCGCCCTGCCCCTGTTCCAGTCGCTCTCGGCAAGCACCGACGGCTGGCCGCGGGAGACCTCGATGTATCTGCTGGGCCGCGTGGCGCTCAATCAAGCCCAGGCCCGCTTCGACGACTGGAGCGCGCCGGGCCCGGAGAATATCGACCGTCCCAGCCTCGATCGCGCGGCGGCGGCATTCGGCGACTACCTCAAAGCCTATCCGACCGGAATCTACGCGGCCTCGGCCAAGGGCCTCTTCCGCAAGCTGCACTGGCTCGCCAGCGACCACGCGGCGTTGGCGACGGACTACCAGCGCTGGCTGGAATCCGGCCTGGGCACGGTGGAGGACCAGCAACTCGCCCTGGCGTTCATCCAGGAGACCGAATCCAAGCAGAACCCGGCCGGAGCCCAACTGGATGGCCTGTGGCCGGCCCCGGTGTTGGCGGCAGCCAAGATACTCTCCAGCTGGCGGTCCGACGGCGACCCACCCAAGGATCCCGTCGGCAAAGACCTCATCGCCGCCCACGGTGGGGCGTTCGCCGGCGCCAAGCTGGAGGGCACCGACGCTTACCTGCAACTGGCCCGCACCTATTGGGTGGACAGAGACTATGGGGGAGTGATCCAGGCCACCGCATCCGACCAGGTCCTGGAGAAGGCCTCCAACCGGATCTTCAGCCGCTCGGTCCTGCGCGGACTGGCGTTGCTGGCGACAGGGCGAACTCAAGACGCGGAAACCCTGTGGCTCGAGATCGTCAAGACCGACCGCCATCCGGGCCACCAGCGCCAAGCGCAATGGCTGCTGGCGCTGACCCTGGCCGGATCGGGCCGGTTGGACTCCGTGTATGCCCAGGACACCGCCGTAGGCGAAGCCGAAATCCAGGAATTCTTCGTCCATCAGGCTTCCCCGGCCCAGCTGGAAAGCCTCTCGCAACGCCAGGACCTGCCGCCCCGCGTGCGCTCCCTGGCTTACTACGACCTGGTCAACGGCCAGTTGCGCCACCGCGAATTCAAGGCCGCGACGCAACTGCTGGCGGCCCACGATCCGGCCGGCTACTCCCTGGGCCAGGACAAGCTCGCACCGCTGAGCTGGGCCGGCCACGCCGACGACGGCTATGCCTGTCCGCCGCTGAAGGAATTGCTGGTGCTGCTGCAGAAATCCCCGATCGCCACCCATAGCCTCAATTGCATGGGCGATTTCCTCAGAACCCAGGACTGGGACGGTGGCCCCGCGGTGATCGCCGACCAGGAATACGCCGACGAAGGCACCCATCGCTGGCATTATTTGTCGGACTACGGGCTGGCCGCCAAGCAACCGACAGCCGGCAGATTCGTCGGCGACGTATCCACCAGCCTGGACTATTACCGGGAAGTCATCGAACGTTCCGGCAAGGGCGGCGGCAAGGATGTGGCTTACGCCCTGCACCGCGCCACCAACTGTTTCGCCTCCTCCGGCAACAACCATTGCGGCGCTCAGGACATTCCCAAGGAGACCCGCGCCGCCTGGTTCAAGCGGCTCAAGTCGGAGTTCAAGCAGACGTCCTGGGCCAAGGAGCAGAAATACTACTGGTGAGGAAGCAGGCGGCAGCCGCCCTGCTGCTGGCGGCCCTGGCCGGCAACACAGCCGGCGGCGCGGCGGACGACTACTGGGTCTGGCACCCCAAGGTGCGGCTCGATCGGGTGCTGGACCGCGCCGGAAGCCTCTATCTGTTCCAGGGCGAGCTGACGTTCCGGCAGGGCAAGGTTCGCTACGACCGCCGCGGATTCTCGCCGCCCAACGCCTCCGCCCATCCTTTGATCCTGGTGTACCGCTGCGAGACCCTGGAATGGCCCGGCTTTCTGCCGCAACGGATCGAACGGGACCTGGAAGCCTTCGCCGCCATGGGGAACCGGGTGTGGGGAATCCAGCTGGATTTCGACGCCGCCACCCGGCATCTGGAGCGCTACGGCGGATTCCTGCGGCGCGTGCGGGAACAGCTGCCGCCGCGCTACCGGCTCAGCGTCACCGGGCTGATGGATTGGGGCAGCCAGGGCAGGCTGGAAGACCTGAACCGCTTGCACGGTGTGGTCGACGAGATCGTGTTCCAGGCTTATCAGGGCCGCAAACCGGTCCGAGACCATGGGAAATACCTGCGGCTGTTAGCCGGGCGGGCACTGACGGTGCCCTTCAAACTCGGCCTGGTGGAAGGGGGAGACTACGACGGCGATGCCTTGCATTTGGTGCAGCGGCATCCCGCTTACCGGGGGAAGGTGATCTTCCTGGTACCGCCGCTCCGGGATAGCCGTGATGGCGGACCGCCTCCGGCATCCGCCTTGCCGCCGCGAAGCGCCCTCAACGATTAGCGCACCCGGAGCGAAGATCGGGGACCGACTTGGAACCGATGGCTCCAGCCCGTATTGGGTATGCCGATGAAAAGAGCCGCACGGGTCGCGACAGATGCGCCTCGTTCCTCGGCGGCATCCTACGAGCGCACCTTATCGAGTTGCACACCTCAGCCGGCCGGTTCAGTGCATGGGGTCAGGGCTCGAACACGTCCTCGATCGATGCGGCCATCAACACCCGTTCCCCCCACAGCAGCAGGGTCTCCGCATCGGCCCGGCGAATTCGGGCTCGGGTGGTTTCGTCCAGTTGGCCGAACCGATACTCCAGCTGCCTCAGCAACAGCGCGGCCTCTCCTTCCTGCCGACCTTCCTGCCGACCTTCCTGATGCCCTTCCTGGCGCCCTTCCTGTCTCCCTTGAAGCAGGCCCTTTTCCAGCCCTTGCCGTTCCCACTGTTTGGTCCATTCGATAACCCGTTCTGCCAACATGCTCCGAACCTCCTGCAAATCGTCGACCCCGTGCAATTCTACGCCGGGCATTCGGCCCGGCAAGAACACCCGTTTCAGCCAAACCGTGAAGGCTCGCCGCAACGACGATTGCTGCGGCGCTTGCAACCAGCCGATCAGGGCTGCCAATACCTGCTCCACATCCTGGGGTGTGCGGCTGTTCTCCAGTCGGAACAAGGCGGCAGCCAGATTCTTGAGCGGCTCCAATTCGCTGTTGGCATAGCTGCCTTCGTCCAACAAAAAGTACTTGAGGCACGGGCGATAGTTCTCCAAGCCCCTGGGGGCCTCGACCACAAGGTCCGCCACATCGACGGGCGCATCCCAAGGCCGGCTGCCGTTATAGAGCACGATCGGCAGGACCGGCGGCAGCTGTCCCTCCGCAGCGAGTTGCCCGGTCCTGATGAGATCCTGATAGAGCAAGCCGAGATACACGAGGATCCGCACCGCCATGTAGCGGTCCACCGTCGACTGGAATTCGATGAGCAGGTAAACATACAGCCAGTCCTGCCCCCATCGCACCCGCCAGATCACATCATCCTCCCGCTCGCGGAGATCGTCGGCGACATAGGTTCCATTAAGCCTCTCGAGGCTGTCGAAATCCAGATGCTGCACCCACTCCTCGCGTACGAAACCGCGCAGCAGATCGGCGACCATCTCGGCGTGGGAAAACAGCAGTTTGTAGCTGTGATCGTGATCCATCGGCGCAGTCTAATGCACTCCATCCCCCATAGAAGGGTGTGCCGACGATAGGAGGAGCACCGGTCGCGACAGATGCGCCTCGTTCCTCGGCGGCATCCTATAAGCGCACCTTATCGGGTTGTGATCGTGATCCATCGGCAGCAACGAATCGAAGCCCCCCTCGGAACGCCCCTCCCGAGGTTCGATCGGCGTAGATCAGCGCTTTTCCAGGATATTGATGCCCTTCAGCAGATTGAGCGCCTCGTTGAGGGGGTAATCCTGCAGCGCCAGAGCCTCTTCGGCCTTGTCGTCGGCCTTTTCCGAGGATTTGTCCTTGCCATCGTCCTTCTTGTTCGACTTGTCGTTGGTCAAATGACCCGTCAGGTCGGCTTCCTTGATGGGGCTGAACTCGGACTGCTGGGCCATTTCCAGCTTGACCTTGGAGATGGGAACGTCGGGCACGATGCCCTCGGCCTGGATGGAGCGGCCCGACGGGGTGTAGTAGCGGGCGGTGGTGAGCTTGACCGCGCCCCCATTGCTGGTGGGAAGAATGGTCTGCACCGAACCCTTGCCGAAGGTCTTCTCGCCCATGATGATGGCGCGCTTGTGGTCCTGCAGGGCGCCCGCCACGATTTCCGAGGCGGAGGCGGAACCGCCGTTGATCAGCACCACGATGGGCGCGCCCTTGAGCACGTCGCCCGGCGTGGCGTTGAACTTCATCTTGGCGTCTTCGATGCGGCCATCGGTGTAGACCACCAAGCCGCTGTCGAGGAAGGCGTCGCTCACCGCCACGGCGGCGTTGAGCACCCCCCCCGGATTGTTGCGGAGATCCAGCACCAACCCCTTGAGTTCGTGAGGTTTATTCAACTCGGCGATGGCGTCGAGCACGTTGTCGCCGGTCTTCGACTGGAAGCTGGTGATGCGCAGATAGCCGTACCCCTCTTCCAGCGTCTTGCTCTTGACGCTCTTGACCTTGATGACGTCGCGCACGATCTTGATCTTGAGCGGCTGCTCCAGGCCCTCGCGCACCACGGTCAGGGTGATCTCGCTGCCGGGTTCGCCGCGCATGGTCTTGACCGCGTCGTTGAGGCTCATGCCCTTCACCGGCTTGTCGTCGAGCCGGATGATCAGGTCGCCGGCCTTGATGCCGGCCTTTTGCGCAGGGGTGTCGTCGATCGGCGAGATGACCTTCACGAAGCCGTTCTCCAGTCCGACCTCGATGCCCAGGCCGCCGAACTGGCCGGTGGTCCCCACCTTCAATTCGTTGTACTGCTCCTGGTCGAGGTAGGCGGAATGGGGATCCAGTCCGGTCAGCATGCCGCGGATGGCATCCTCCAGCAGCTTGTTGTCGGTCACCGGCTCGACGTAATCCTGGCGAATCCGGTTGTAGACCTCGGAAAAGGTCTTCAGGCCCTCGAAGGGGATCGCATTCAGGTCTCCGGCGTCCTTCTCGGCCAGGGCGGTCCCGCCCGCGCCGATCAATATGCCGATCGCGGCACTGCAGGTGATCGCCAGAAGAGTCTTTCGGTTCGACATGAGATTTTCCCGTCAGTTAAAGCGTATTCGGTACGTGTGAAGAAATGGGCAGGGCTGCGTCGCCGGGTCAATCGTCGCGCGCGCACCAGGCCAAAGGATCGATCGGGCGCCCCTTGTCGCGCAGCCCGAAATATAGAGCAGGCTCGGATTGACCACCACTGGCGCCGACCCGCGCCACCAATTCGCCGGTTTCCACCCAGTCGCCGACGTCTCGTTGCAGGCTCTGATTGTAGGCATAAAGGCTCATCAGCCCATTTCCGTGGTCGATGATGGTCAGCAGGCCGTAACCCCGCAGCCAGTCGGCGAAGGCGACCCGCCCCGGCGCCACCGCCCGGACCGGTTCCCCCTCACGAGCAGCGATCAGCACCCCGTCCCACCGGCCCGACATGCGCGGGGCACCGAAACGCTGCCGCACGTCACCGCCCACCGGCCAGCCCAGCTGGCCCTTGACCGCACTCGGGGAGACGTCGGAAGGAGAAGGAAGCCCGCCCTCGGAGGCGGACTCCCGGGCGGCGGCTTCGGCTTCGTGCAATGCAGCGATCAGACTTTGCAACCGGCTGGCGTCTTCGTTCAACTGCAGCAATCGGGCATTCTTGTCCTTGCGTTCCCGTTCCAGGGCGGCGAGCAACCGTTCGCGCTCGGCCTTCGACTCATCGAGCCGGGTCCGCTTGACATTCAGCTCATCCCGGCTGGCTTCGAGCCCCCGCAACTTCCCCTGCAGGGCGTCCTCTATCCCGCGCGCCTCGTCCAAGTCCCGGCTTAGGGCTTGCAACTGGACCGCACGCGCGCGATTGAGGTAGCGGTAATAGGTTAACACGCGCCCGGAGGCCCCCGCATCTTCCTGGTTCATCAGCAATTTCAACCAGTCCTGGCGGCCCAGCGCATAGGCCGAACGCACCTGGCCGACCAGTGCCTGGTTATGGTCGATGACACGCTGGCGGATGCGATCGCGGCGCTGCTTGAGCTGCTCGGTCTCCTGGCTGGTTTGCTTGATCTTCGCCTCCGTCTCGCGGGCGGCGTCTGCCAAGCGGCCATATTCGGTCTCCAGCGCAGCCAGCTGGCCGGTCAGGCTGTCCTTCTGCAGGTCCAGTCCACCGACGGCTTTCTGCAGCCGCTTGATGCGCTCCTGCACGGCACTCAGCTCCCGTGTCTTTTCGGCGAGCTTGCCGCGATCGTCCGCCGGCGCGGCCGAAACCAACACCATCAACAGCAGGAACACTCGGCGTAACAGCAGCACCGGCAATGCCTCGATCTCCATCCACCCGCGACGGGGCGACAAACGGCGGCTACAGGAATCACCGCCAGGTAAGCAACCAGCTTGGGAACTCCGCACTTCCAACGTATAATGCCGCGGCGCAACATTCGCCTTAGACCATTGATCGCCAGCCCAACCCGGCTGTCAGCAACGCGGGATCGCAGGCACGGGTGAGCGATTCTACCGCCTTTTTGCGCCGGCGCACCGCATCGAGCCCAGCCGCTCGGCGGCGCAACCCACCGGGAACGCGACCACCCAGCCAGCAGCCACCTCAGACATGGACAATTCCCTGATCGGCTCAGACGCGGACATTGCCATGGCAGCCCAGTATCTGAAGGCACTGGGACATCCGTTGCGGCTGAAAATTCTCTGCCAGCTGGGCGAGAACCGGATCAGCGTTCAGGATATCGTCGAGCGGGTCGGCACCACCCAGAGCAATATCTCCCAGCACCTGGGAATACTGCGGGAAAAGGGCATCCTGGCGTGCCAAAAGGACGCCAATCGGGTTTATTACTACGTGGACAACACCGATACGCTCAAGCTGATCAAGCTGCTCAAGGAAGTATTCTGCAAACCGTGAACGGCGTTATAACAAGACAAGATCCAATAGGTATTTTTTGATGGATTTCGAGAAAGTCGTAGAATTTGCCAGTAATCACTGGATACTGAGCAGTGGTTATTTCGTGGTCTGCTTGCTGCTGGTGCAGGACTTGTTCGACACCGTGACCAGCAAACACAAGTCCATCACCGCGGCGACGGCAGTCGCCATGATGAACGACGACAAGACCGTGGTGCTCGATGTCCGCGAGCCCCACGAGTTCGCCAAGGGGCATATCGAGAACGCCCAGCACATTCCGCTGGGCAGCCTGGACGAGAAAATGTTCGTCCTCGAGCAGTTCAAGGAAAATCCCGTCATCGTCACCTGCCAGCAGGGAACCCGCTCGCTGATGGCGTGCAAGAAGCTCACCCAGCGCGGTTTCACCAAGATTCATGAACTGCGCGGCGGCATGCAGGCGTGGGAAGACGCCAAGCTGCCGGTCGTCGTGAAAAAGAAGTAGCCCTCCTCCAACTCCCAACATTCATCATCAGGAACCCGTCATGGCTGAAGATAGTCAGCAGGAAAAACAGTTTTCCATCCAGAAGCTCTACGTCAAGGACGTTTCTTTCGAGAGCCCCAACGCCCCCCTGGTCTTCACCACCCAATGGGAGCCCAAGGTGGAAGTGAACTTGGCCAGCAACGCCCAAACCCTGCAGGAAGGGCTCTACGACATCAGTCTGACGGTCACGGTGACGGTCAAGCTGGAAGACAAGACCGCTTACCTGGCCGAAGTCTGCCAGGCCGGCATCTTCGCCATCGCCGGCTTCACCGAACAGGAACTGGGACAAATGATCGGCAGCTTCTGCCCGACCATCCTGTTCCCCTACGTGCGCGAAGTGGTGTCCGACATCGTCTCCAAGGGCGGTTTCCCACCCATGCTGCTGGCCCCCGTCAATTTCGACGCGCTCTACCTGCAGCACCTGCAGCAACTGCAGGAACAAGCCGGCGCCGGCAGCAAGCTGAACTGACCGCCCCGGTTGCCGATGGGCGTCAAGATCGCCGTAGCCGGCGCCGGCTCGTGGGGCACGGCACTGGCGATCCTGATCGCCAGAAACGGCTTCCCCGTCAGCCTTTGGGCCCACCGGCCCGATCACGCCGCGAAACTGGCGGCAGAGCGCTGCAACCGGCGCTATCTCCCGGATGCACCCTTCCCCGAAACGCTGTCGGTCGAACCCGATCTGTCGCGGGCGGTCGCCGGCTGCGCGGCGGTGATCGTGGTCGTGCCCAGCCACGCGTTCCGCGCCACCCTCGTGGCTCTCGCCCCGGTGCTGCCGCAAGAATGCGCCATCGCCTGGGCCACCAAGGGGCTCGAGGATCAAACCACCCGCTTGCTGCATCAGGTCGCCGCGGAAGTTCTCGGCGCCGACCGCCCGATGGCTGCGCTGTCGGGTCCGACTTTCGCTGGCGAGGTGGCTGCCGGCCAGCCCACCGCCATCACCGCCGCCTCCGCCAGCCCCCGCTTCGCCCAGTTGCTGGTGGACCTCCTCCACAGCCGCTCGTTTCGCCCCTACACCACCGACGATCTGGTCGGCGTGCAGCTGGGGGGCGCCACCAAGAACGTCCTGGCCATCGCCGCCGGCGTGGCCGATGGGCTGGGATTCGGCGCCAACGCACGGGCGGCCCTCATCACCCGGGGACTGAGCGAGATGATGCGGCTGGGCATGGCCTTGGGGGGAAGAAGGGAAACCCTGATGGGACTGGCCGGAGTGGGGGACCTGATCCTGACCTGCACCGACAACCAGTCCCGCAACCGGCGCTTCGGTCTGGGACTGGGCCAGGGCAAGCCGCGCGACCGGGTGATCGCCGGCATCGGCCAGGAGATCGAGGGCATAGCCACGGCGGCCACCCTCCACCGGCTGGCCGCCGCCAGCGGCGTCGACATGCCCATCAGCGAACAGGTCTACCGCATCCTCTACCAGGACCTGACTCCGGCCGAGGCGGTCGACAACCTGCTGCTGCGGGAACCCAAGGCGGAGTTGATTGCCCCGCCTTGAACAAGCGGCCATCAGCCAGACACGGGGCTGCGCCGAATCGGGCCGAACCCCGGCCATCCAGGGCGGAGCCGCTCCAAGTATCTTACTGCGAGAGGAATCACGCGGCGCCCGTTCCCGTTTCCGTGGCGGAACCTGATAGAGCCGGTTCCGCCGTACGCGGTGATGCTGTAGGTGTTATACGGCAGTCGCGACATCACGCTCCGCCGTCTCGGCTGCCGCTGCCGTCCTGGCCGCCGGGCTCCGCACCGGCTGCCCGGCCGGCCGCCGCAGCCTCTCTGGCCGGGGATGCGCCGGGACCTAGGGCAAGGCGGAAACCGATGTAGACGTTGCGGTAGCCGGGAACGTAGCGGAGGCGGCAGGCGGAACGCGAGTGCCTGCCGTAGCTGAACCAGGAGCCGCCGCGCAGCACGCGGTTGGCGCTGGCAGCGGGCCCCACAGGATCGATTGCCTCGCCGTCCCCGTAGGCCCCGTACCCGTCCGCGCACCATTCCCACACATTGCCATGCATCTGGTAGAGCCCCCAGCCGTTGGCCGGCAGTGCCTTCACCGGCACCGTCCGCTGGCGATAAAGCCCTTGCGCGCCGCCAGCGTAGGGGTGGTTGCCGTCGTAGTTCACCTGCTCGGGAGTGATGGTGTGGCCGAACCAGAACGGCGTGGCGGTTCCCGCCCGGCAACCGTATTCCCACTCCGCCTCGGTGGGCAGCCGCGCGCCCAGCCCTTCGACTTGGCCGTTCAAACGGGCAAGAAACTCCTGGACCTCGTTCCAGCTCACCTGCTCCACCGGATTTTCGCCGTCGTCCCGAAACCGGCTCGGATTGCTCCCCATGACGGCCTGCCACAAAGTCTGGGTGCAGGCGGTGTCGGCCAGCCAGAAGCCGCGGGTCAGAATCACCGGGTGCGGAATTTCGTTGCTAAATCGCTCAGCCTCCGGTTCAGGCTCCGTCGGAGAGCCCATGATGAAACGGCCGGGCGGAATCCAGCGGAAGGTCTGCCGCGCCTCCCCGATTGCCAGGACCATCGCCAAGCCAAATTCATCCTCGAACCATTCGTCGGCCCAGGGAGCGGGAAAGGGGCTGGGGAAATCAGCAGACACGGAGCAGGTCCCGAGTGCGTTGCACCCACGCTGCGGAGGTGAAAAACCGATGGTGACCCGCATACGCCGAGCCCGGTATCGATCGCTCCTGACCGCGATATGCAACGATCGGGCGCCCGTCCGGCGGGCTTTCGAGCTTCACTGTACTCACGCGCCGGAGGACTGTCGGTTTTTGCCGCGGATCGAAACCCGCGGACGGGATGGTGATCTGGTCGAATGGCGCATCCACGGTCGTTCGAGCTAGGGCAAGGCGGAAACCGATGTTGTCGTTGCGGTTGCCGGGATCGTTGTGGTTGCGGTAGGCGGAACGCGAGTTCCTGCCGTTGTTGATCCAGGAGCCGCCGCGCAGCACGCGGTTGGCGCTTTCGATCCCCACCCCGGATCTTCAATATACCGGGAAGGCCGCAATTGCAACTCCCGTTGCCGCCAACGCCGGCTGTCGCTGTGGGCGGTGATGGCAAGAACCGAATCAAAGGCCGACTGCAACTGCCGATCATCGATCAAGCCGGTTTCCCAAGTTAGTTCCCAGCGCTGGCGCAACGTCCGAAAGCGGCGGCGCTTGCGGGGACCCAACAGAATGCGATCGGGGGTCACGCGGTAGCCGCAGTAGCTCATGCCCTGGGCAGACCGGTTGATCCGCACGGCCGGTTTCAGCCTCAACCGGCATACGTCGCCGATATATTCGCCGAATTCCCGCAGCGTCCGCCTCGCCGCCGTCTGGTCCCTGCACCACCAGGCGATGTCGTCCATGTAGCGCACATGGCCCTGCACATCCGGATGCCCGAGCAAGAAACGATCGGCGCCGTCGAGATACAGGTTGGCGAAGTGCTGCGAGGTGAGCGAGCCGATGGGCAGCCCCAGGCCGGGCGACGCATGGTAGGAATCGACGATTCTGGCCAGAAGGCGCAGGAAACCATGGCCCTTGAACTTGCGGCCCAGCCTTTGCAACAGCAGATCATGGGGTATGCTCGGGAAATAGCCGTCCACGTCGACCTGGACATACCAGGGACAGCGCCTGGACCAGGACTGGACCATCGCAACCGCCCGATGAACGCCTTTTCCCGGCCGGCACGCAAACGTCGAGTCCACCAAGGCCCGCTCGAACACCGCTTCCGTGACGTTCAGGATGGCGTGGTGAAGCACCCGGTCCTCGAAGCAGGCGGCGTGGATCTGTCGCGGTTTCGGATCGCGGATCGAAAATTCCCGGTAGGTGCCCCGAGGCGCCCGTTCCCTGACGATGTCCTCGGCAAGCCGGCTCAGATTGCCGTCCAGATCATCCAGGAACGTTGCCACATCGGGCCGAAGCCGCTTGCCCCGCGCAGCTTTCCAGGTCGCGAGCACGAGGTTGTCCCAATCCCCGATTTCGCTGAGTTCAATCCGCTGGCGGCGCATGGCCGGCTTAATTCTCCGGGGAGAAGCTGTGCCTGAGCACCTCGGCGAACGCTTCGCCATACTTCTCCACTCTGGACTTGCCAATGCCGTCGATGCAGGCCATGTCGCCGACGCTCGTCACCCGTCGTTTCACCAATTCCGCCAACTGCTCGTTGGTGAACAAGGCATAGGCCGGCACACCCTCCCGGTCCGACAATGTCTTGCGTAACGTGCGCAGGTTGGCGAACACGGCGAAATCGGGCTCCGACAGCACTTGCCGGTAGTCGATCCGATCGCGCCGAATCTCCACGGCCAGCTTGGGCGCTTCCGCACCGTCCTGGCTCGTCACGCAGATGGCCCAATAACTCGACGAACCGTCGGCCACGAAGTGCTTCTCCACGGTAACAACGCGCCGGCCCGCGCAATAGGTATTCAGCGCGTTCTGCTCCGCATCCGGATTCAGCGCCGGTATGGCGAAAAAGCGGTACTTCACCGCCCTCTCCGAAACAGCCGGCCGAGAAATCCCTGCGTTCGGCTGCCGCCGCCGTCCTGGCCGCCGGGCTCCGCACCGGCTGCCCGGCCGGCCGCCGCAGCCTCTCTGGCTGGGGATGCGCCGGGACCTAGGGCAAGGCGGAAACCGAAGGAGCCGTCGCGGTTGCCGGGATCGAGGTGGTCGCGGTAGGCGGAACGCGAGTACCCGCCGTAGAGGAACCAGGAGCCGCCGCGCAGCACGCGGTAGGCGCCATCTGCGGGTCCCTCAGGATCGACCGCCTCGCCGTCCCCGTAGGCCCCATACCAGTCCGCACACCACTCCCACACATTGCCGTGCATCTGGTAAAGCCCCCAGCCGTTGGCCGGCAAGGCTTTCACCGGCACCGTCCGTTGGCGGTAAAGCCCCTTGGCGCCGCCGGCGTAGGGGTGGTTGCCGTCGTAGTTCACCTGCTCGGGAGTGATGGTGTGGCCGAACCAGAACGGCGTGGCGGTTCCCGCCCGGCAACCGTATTCCCACTCCGCCTCGGTGGGCAGCCGCGCGCCCAGCCCTTCGACTTGGCCGTTCAAACGGGCAAGAAACTCCTGGACCTCGTTCCAGCTCACCTGCTCCACCGGATTCTCGGCGTCGTCCTGAAACCGGCTCGGATTGCTCCCCATGACGGCCTGCCACAAAGCCTGGGTGCAGGCGGTGTCCGCCAGCCAGAAGCCGCGGGTCAACACCACGGGGTGCGGTATTTCGTCGCCATCTCGCTCGGCCTCCGTGGACGGCGAGCCCATGGCGAACTCGCCGGGCGCGATCCAGCGGAAACGCTGGACGACCCGGCCGATTTTCAGATCCGCGTAGACACCGTATTCGTCCAGCCCGAAATCATGCGCCCAAACCGGCCATTGCAGTCCGTCCCGGAGCTGCGGCAGAGCTGGTTCGGCATCGCACCAGTAGCCCTTGTCGAAGCTGTAGTAGAACCGGATCTCGCCGCGCCGGTCGGGCACCGGAAAGCCTCGGGGGGATATCCAGTAGGCGCGACGCCCGGTCGCTGCGACCTGCACCCAGAGGCCATGGGAATCGCGCCCGATGGCCGAGGCCCAGGTGGGGCGCTCGATGGACTCGACCCGGAGCTCATCGCCACCGACACCGGAGATCGCCCGGAGATCCGGGTTCAAGGGCACGGGCTGCCGAGCCGGATGGAGAAAGCGGCGGGTGATCCCGGCATCGTTCCGTTCGATCCGAACGACATCTCCCGACGACCGAAGATAGGTCAGCGGGCTGCCCGAGGCCGACCGTCTCGCCGCGTGCGCAGCCGCCGCCCCCGAGGCTGACTCGGCCTGCGTCTGCCGGAGACGGGGGTCCCGTCCGCCATCGTCCGGACCAAACCAGCCCTCTTGGTCTCCCCATAGATCGGGAGACGCCAGGTCGAAATGCAGGGCTTCGCCCCGCTGCCGGATGACGTAGGCCGCGGTTTGCGCAGTTTGCTGCAAGGCCCAGGCGACCCGATCCAGATCCAGCCCGTCAGGCACCTCCACCGCTTCTTCGCCGGCAAGCCGGGCGGCGTTGGCCGACACCCAGGCCGCCGCCAGGGCATCGTCCCGCCACAGCGCCCCATGGCGGCGCCCGCCCACCCGGCCGATCCACTCGCGGCCGGCGCAGGCCAGAACTCCGCCGGTTTCCCTCAGGGTCTTGGCCAGACGCTCGGCGAAAACTCGGGCGTCGTCGGGTCCGGCCTCGCCCATCAGGTGGGCTGTGTTGAGCCGCTCCTCATGGCCGATGGCCGGGGAAAGCCAGGCGTGATGGCGCTGGATCAGGTCGACGGTTTTTTCCCGCAATCCCGCCGGCCAGGCCGCGCCGTCTCGAAAACGCGCGCGGTAGGGCTCAGCCCGTTCCGCATCGAAGTAGAACGCCGTTTCCACCGCGTGGACGGCCGCATGATTCCAAGCCAGGGCTTCCGCGCCCACATCCATCTCGCGAGCCGGAAACAAGCGGCGCACCGCCCGCAGCAGGGCCGGTTCGACCCGGATGGCCGGAGCCAGCAGGCTGAGCAGTCGCTCCCCGTTGGCAGGGTCTCGGGCGGGTTTGGCCGGCACCGCCGGTGTGGACTGGCCGAGCCGGCGCGGCAGAGCCGCCGAGCGGTCCCAGCCGACCGGGAGGAACAGCCGGCCGAGCTCGCGATCCCGCCAGCGAGCGGGCGTGGGCATCAAGGCAACCGGCCGGACCCCGGCATTTTTGCAAGCAGCGCCCAGGCGCCGCCAGCGCCGGCGGCGGGTGTCGGCTGGGTCGTTGCAGCCCAGGTCGCTCAGGATCAGCACCGGGGTCGCCGGCGCAGGCGGCCGGTAACGGTCGAGCGTCCGCCAGCCTTGCACGCGCGGGTGCCACTGCCAGCAAGCACCGGCCGGGTCGCCTTCGGGAAACGCCAGGATTGCCAGGCCGGCATGGCCGCGCAGGGTGGCCAGTTGTTGCCGCAGGCTGTGGAAATCGGACCAGAACGGCGTCAGGGGGTCGGCAAAGTCGATGAGGATCTGGGCCTGCGTTGCCCAACCCCGGCTATGCCGGCGTGGCAGCCTGCGCAGCTGCCGGCCGTTGGCCAGGGCCGCGACGACCTTGGGCACATCAGGCTGCCGGCTGGCTTTCCAGGCCCCCAGGACCAGCTTGAGAAAAGGCCAAAGCCGCGACCAGGGCAACAGGAGTGGCTGGGCCTCGGGCCGGAGGCCGGACGGCGCCAGCAGCTCGGCCGCATCGTCCGGGTAGGGCCGGGCATTGCGGTACCAGTCCGGTTCGTCCGTAACAGTGGTCTCCGCCGGCGCCGGCTTGCGGTGGGTGACTCGGTAGAATCGGGCTTGGGGTCGGGATTGCGGTAGTTCGGTCGCTTTCTCGGCACCCGCCCCACCGACTTCCTTATTCTTCCCAGCCGTTTCCGAACCCTGCCCACTGGGGCTCGATCCGTCCTCGTTTCCGGTCGTCGCCGTTTCGTCGGCCATTTCCCGAAATCCCAACGCATCCGCCAACCGCGCGTGCCGGGTCGCAGGTAACCGGTTCAGGCACACCAGCAATTGCGCCCGTCCCAGCAGGCTGAGTGCCGCCATGGTCAGCAACCCGGCGGCGGGGATTTCTGGAACACGAAGCGGCGCAGCTGATCGATCAAGCCGCCTTGGTCGGCTTCTTTTTTGGCCATCGTGACGATCGCGCGCAGCAAGTCCAGGTACTCCGCCTGCCCCGGCTTGGGCAAGCCCTCATCGATCGCCGCCTGCCGGTCGTCCCAAAGCAGTTCCGCCGCCTTGCCCCGAACACTTTCGGAGCACGCCCCACCGAAATGAACTTGGCCACGACGATCAAGAAACTCAATGAACTCGTCCCGATCCTCCGGCAGGCTCAAAGGCAGCACCAGACAGCGGCGCACGAAGGCCGGCGGCAGTTCCCGCTCTTCGTTGGTGGTGATGATCACCAGCGGGCTCGGCACCGCCGCCGTCTGGCGCACGGAAGTCCCCGTGTACGGCAGCTTGAAGTCTCCGTTACCCAAAGTTTCCAGCAAGCCGTTGGGCAAATCGGTATCGGCCTTGTCGATCTCGTCGATCAGCAGCACGCTGCCCGTTTCCGGCCGCCAGCCTGCGGGCGGTTCGGGCACCTGCTCCAGGCGATTGAAGCACTTCTCGTATTGCTCCAGTGCCGAAGACCAATTCAACGCCCACCACAGCGGACCGGGGCTGAGAAATCGCTCCGGCTGCAGCCGGGACAATCGGTCCGCATCCGGGACCGAGGCCAGGATCTGCGCCTCGCCCAACCGCGCCACGGCATCGAACTTCCATTGCAGGTCTTCGCACTCGGTGCGGCCGTTGACCACCACCGACAGGAACAACCTTCCCGCCGCCACCGCCGCGGCGCGCGCCAACTGGCTCTTGCCGGTGCCCGGCTCGCCCCGGATCAGCAAAGGCCGCCCGGCCGCTTCGGCCGCCAGCAAGGCGTCTTTCTGCGGGCCATCGAACTCGTGGACCGACTCGGGCCAGGAACCCAGTTTGGGCAGTTGGAGAGTGTCTTGGGAGTATTCGGGTAGCGAGGTCACAGGTAGTTCTCCAGCATCAGCAGGAATTCTCGGATGTAGGCGATCAGGGTGCTTTCGCCGAGCGCCAGCACCGATCCGGTCTCGCGCGTTCCGATCAGGAAGGCATTCAGCTCGGGCAAGTCTTTTTTCAATTCCCTGAACAGGGATTGGTTGCGGCCGGTGCCGTCAACCGTTTCCCTGGGAATTGCGATGTAGCAAGTTTCCTGCTTGCGCTGGCTCCGCAGCTTGAGCGTCTCTGCCAACTGGCTCTGCCAGTCCTCGCTCTCGGGCGGGGCGGATTTGAGCAGTTTGTGCCAGATCAGGCGCTTGACTTCCTTCACCGCGTCGGGCGCCATCAGCCCCATTTCCAGATCGCCGGGGGCCAGGCGCTGTTTGCTTACCAGCTTCACCCTGTCACCGGCCAGTTCCAGGTCGGCCCGGCGCCGGCCGATGCGAGCGACCGTGACTTCCTCGCCCACTTCGGTACTCTTGGGGATTTCGACGTAATCCGCCGCGGCATGCCGCCGCTCCCCGATGCAGGCTTGTTCCAGCCGCGCCTCGTCCACCGCCAGCACCACGGCCAGGAAGAAGGCTTCGCGGGCGGTTTCCGCAGTCGCTCTTCGCCGGTCGGATGAGGAGACTTCGCCCTGGATTTCCAAGACCTGATTCGCCGCCCGGTGCAGCAGGTCCAATACCTTCTCCAGTTCGACCCTGCCGTTTTCCGGTATCAGGCAACACTCGGGGGCGGCTTCCGACCGGCCGTCGTCTGCGCTCAGGCGAACCAATTCGGCGGCCAATTCCTTGGCGGCGGTTTTGCCGAACAGCTTGCGAAGCTGGACCCGCATTTCCGACGCAAAGGCGGCCGAGGGGGCACGCTGGCCGGGTTCGGTTGCGGACGTCCTGTCCGGAATCCTGGCTTGCGCCCAGAGCGATTCGGGCACGAACCCCTGCAGCCAATCCTGGATCAGGTGCAACGGGATGATGACGGTCTGCTGCTCGCTTTGGTGGCGTTCGACGATGACGGCAGCCAAATAGGGACTTTCGCGGGTCACACCGCCGCCGCTGAAGCCTTTCGGCACCTGGTGGTCGCAGAGATATCCGCTCTTGCCTTCGACGAACTTGCCGACGGACTTTTTCTGGCGGCTTTCCCTGGCGGCGGTTGATCCCAAACCGTTGATCGCATGAAAATCGGCCGACTGACCATCCAGCTGATGGGTCCGGAAATCCAGCAAGAGGTGTTTCTGGTCCGGATAGGCCACCTCCGTGGAGATGACGGCGATGTCCAGGTCGGGGTGGCGGGTGACCTGGCCCGCCTGCACCGTGATCCGGTCCTGGCCGGCGATCAGCCTCAACCGAAGCGGCGAGCCGGCGTCGTCGACCACGTGCCGGGCGGTGATCAGCCGCTGCGGCGCGATGAACACCGCGCTTCCGACAAAGCTGTCTTCGCCATGTTTCCAGATACCGACGATCGCTTCGCGTGGGTGGGAGGCTATCTCACCCATTTGGCAGTCACCTTGACCGCGCCGTTGGCTTCTCCGGAAGTCACGAAGGGAATACCGGCCGATCCCTTGAAGCCGATGTTGATTTCGATGGACCACTCCTGGGGCTGAGCGGCCTCCAAGGCTCCGTGCACTGTGCCGGCCAGGGCGGCGATGGTTTGCCGGACGCGATCCCCGGCTTGCTGCAGCTCATCTTCCATGCTGACTTTTTCGAATCCGTCCCCCTTCTGTGCCACACCCTTTTGTTCGACTTCGGTAACTTCGATCCAGATTGTGTTTTCCCCGAATTTCAAAGGTTCGATCGTACGTTCCGCCACTTTTGATTCTCCTGCAAAGTCAAAGGCCGATTGGCGCCCCGTCGGTATGTTACTGGAAGAGAATGCCGATTCCAGCGAAAACCTGTTTATGCTCGAACCTTAGAAGTGGCATACAGGATGAGCTTGCGAGAAAGATCCTGAGCATTCGCATGAACCAAGTCGGGAGTTGCGGAGAACGGGAAATGCTCTAGGCCCTCGTCTCTACCGGCTCGCCAAGTTCGGGAAATTATGGTTGGCAGGGGCTTCGCTAACCATTCACGGTCCCCGGCAAAGGGCAACCGACCAGCGAGACTTACCCCTTCCGCATCACCTTCCCCTGCCTCCGCCAGCGGTCGACGATGCCGTCGATGTTTAGGTCTTCCGGCCCCTGTTTCCAGTAAGCGTGGAAATCCACGTCGTTGCTGTTGGGGGGCGGGTCGGGACGGAAGAACTGGAAGCGCACCGGCAAGGGAGTTCCCTCTCCCAGCACCATGGCTTCGCCGCGCCCCAGGGCGGTGAGGATGTCCACCAGATCCGACTCCCCTTCCGGCACCAGCTTCTTGATGTAAGCCTGGTCGTCGGGGTTGCTGATGCGCAGGCAGATATAGGTGCCGCACTGCGACAGCACGGTTTCCGACAACTCGTGGGGGCGCTGGCTGATGACGCACAGTCCGACGCCGTACTTGCGCCCCTCCTTGGCGATCCGCTCCATGGACTTGCGAGTGCCCTCGAACTGGGTATTGGATTCGCGGGGAATGTAGGCGTGGGCCTCCTCGCATACCAGCAGGATGGGGAACTCGCGGTTCTGCGGGTTCCAGTAGTTGAACTCGAAGGCCAGCCGGCCGATCTGGGCCGATACGGTGGGGCGCACGTCGAACGGCACCGGGCTCAGGTCGATGATGGTGACCTGGCACTTGCGCTCCCCCAGCCCTACGAAATCGCGCAGCAGGCCGCTCAGGGACTCGGAATTGGTGCGGCGCTTGGGATTCAGCAGGAAATCGTAGCGGACATCGTTGAGCCGGCTCACCAACTTGATCAGGAACTCATCGAACTGGCCGAACAAGGGACCCTTGGTCTTGCCAAAGTCGATCCGCATTTCGTTGGCTTCCTTGAACGATCGGTAGACTTCTTCCAGGGAAAAATACACCGGCGAATCGATGGACACCGTGTCCAACTGCAACTCGGTCGCGGACTTCCTCTTCAGCGCGAAGATCGCCTCGCGCAAAAAGGCCGTCTGCACTGACGATCCGGGATCGTTGCGGTCGATCAACAGATCCACCAGCTCGGCGAAGGTCATCAGCCAATAGGGAATCTCCAGCTTGCGGGCATCGAAATAGCGGGTCAACTGGGGATCGAAAGCCGCCTGCAGCGCGCCTTCGGCATTGCGCCAGCAGTATTCGCCGTGAAGGTCCAGCAGGATGATGTGGGCTTTGGGCATGGCCTTCAGCGCCCGCTGGATGAAGGAGGTCACCGACCAGGACTTGCCGGCGCCGGACTGGCCCAGGATCGCCAAATGGCGGCAGCAGGTGGCGGACGCGTCGAGGAAGACCTCGGTGGAGGGATGGCTGGGCAAATAGCCCACCTTGAAGTTCTGCGACTGCAACTTGGTGAAGATCGAATTGATCTCCTCCGGCGCTACCGCGTGGAGTTCCGCCCCCGGTGTGGGGAAGTGGCGGACGCCGCGGCTGAATTGGTTGTCGCTGCCGATCTCTCCCAATGGAGTCAGCAGCACGGTGGAGCCGGCCGCCGACCGGCAGCTGCGGACCGCGGGCCCTTCGACCTGGTTGACCAGGGCCAGCACCCGGATACCCTCCTGGCGCACGGTGACATAGGTGCCGACCTGCCCTGTCACCTGGACCTCCCCGGCGACCGTCAGCACCGGGCGAAATCCTTCATCCTCCTCCAGCAGCTTAGCGATCATCCGCCCGCCACGCACCAACACCAGGTGGCCGATCAGGGTACTCGATTCGGCAGTCATCACGAACTCCTCGATAGAATGGGGAAATAGCAGGGCGGTTTTACCAGCCGCCCTCGTCGTCAGCATCGTAAGGCTGGGGCTTGACCGAGCCCGGCAGCCTGGGCTTGCGGGCGGTGCGCAGCAGCACCAAGGCACTGCCGAGCACCACCACGATCGCCAGAATCAATAGCCACCAGAACGCCGCCATCGGTTTTCTCTTCAAAAAGTCAGCGGAAAGCAATAGGATAAGGCCTTCCCGGTGCTCCGGCCGCCGCCTCTGCCGCGACGACCGGCACCGTCCCGCCCACCGTAGCCAGGAGTTTCCCCCATGACCGCATCCGTCTGGCGCGTCGGCCAAGTCCTCAACTCGGTGCAGAGCAGCTTCGTCGGCCTGCTCCGGGTCTGGTCCATTCCCATCGTGTTGCTGCTCAGCCTCGCCTCCGGCTACACGACCTATTATGGTATGTCTTTCTTCATCACGTGGTGGATCGCGCTGATCATCACCGTGGCGGTGCAGTCCATCATCGTGATCTGCACCCTGGAACTGGCGGCCACCCATTGGCGTGCCAACCTGCCCCGCTACCTGGCCATCGCCAGTTCCCTGGCGGTAGCGCTGGTCGTCTCGGTGTCGTTTTCCTATTTCAAGTTCTACGAATTCTCCCAGCGCGACGGCCTGCTGGCGGAGCACCAGAACCGCCTGCAGCACGAGATCGGCAGTTATCTGGACAGCGTCGCCGGACTCAAGACCGATCTGGTTGCCCACCAGAAAGCCCAAGCCGAGGCGGCCGCCAAGGAAGCCAACCAGGCCTACGTCGGCGCCCACCCCGCCATGCAAGGCGAATTCCGCCACAAAGTGGGGAGGGGACCGTTTTGGCACCACTACCACGAATTGGAGCAACAGGAGAAAGCCAATCTGGCCAAGCTGGAAACCGATCTGACCGGGCTCGACCCCCTGCTGGCCGGACTGCGCAGCACCGAGCGCCAATTCGCCTTCGATCCGGCCGATGCAGGCGCTTACAAGCAGCTTGCCGCCTCGTTCCAACAACTGCAGGGGGCGGTGATGGACCTGGCATCGAGCCAGGGATTCCCGGCACCCAAGTCCCCGGTGCTGATGCCCTACAGCGAATTCACCCGCGGCATGACGCCCAGCTTCGACATGTGGCGGAACATTTCCTGGTTCGCCTTAGCCTGCGCCGCCATGGTGGACTTCTTCACCCTGGTCCTGTCCTACCGGCTGGAGTCCACCGCCCCCGGCCCCCTCTCCGAGGAGGAACAGGAGCTGGCCTACCAGGGGCTGCGGCAGTTTTGCGACTTCACCATCAACCACAACGACGAACTCCAGTTCCGAATCGAGAAGACCGAACTGGAGCGGGCGCGACGGGTCTCCGACTGGTCGCGCATGTTTACCGTGGCCTTCCTGCTCAACCGCGGTTATCTCCGGAAGATCGGCGGCAAGACCGTCGAGTTCGCCCCGAATCTCTACCCCATCATCGCCGAGCGGCTGAAGATCAAGACCGTCGAGCCGGAGATCCGGCCCCGCCCCGCCGGCACCGAAGCGCTGAAAGCGCAGATGGAGCGCAAGCTCTATGGTTGAGGACTGGCTCGACAGCGACGAACCCTGGGACGCCGGCTTCGAAAGCGGCCGGCGCCTGGTGGTTGCCCGGCTCGGCCCGTTCCTGCGGGTCTATCAAAGGCCCGCCCACTACGTACCGAGGTTCTACCACCGGGTCCACGACCTGCCCATCGTCGACTGGGCCGTACCCATCGCGCCGCTGAGCCTGGGCGCCCTGTGCACCATCACCGCCGGACTGCGCATCCGGTTCCAGCCCACGATACGGTACGCCCGCGAGAACCTGGAGCATGTCGCCGAGATCGCGGTCCACATCCAAGACAGCCACTTGGGGCTGTTGCAGGACCTGGCCGAGCAGGAACTGCACCGGATGGAATGGGACACCAGCTGGCTGGAGCAGGGTTGCAACACCGTCGAGCGGGCACTGGAGCGCAGTGTCAGCGAGCATCTGGCGATCCGCGACATCCAGTGCCGCACCCGCTGCCTGGTGCAACCGGCGTTCGGCGATCTCGGCCGCATCTCGGCCGACCATGTCGCCCCCTGGTCGCGCCACCGCGCCCTCTACCTAGCCTTGATGGAACGCCACAAGCAGGCTCAGGAAGAACATCACCGCACCATGACCGAATACAACCGGGTCAGCCGGGAACGCGAGCTGGAGCGGGAAAGCCAGTTGCTGGAGATGGAGCGGCAACGGGAACAACTGGCCAAGGCCAAGCTGGAAACCGAGATCGAACAGCTCAAGACCGAACTGGCGGCGGAGGAACGGCGCCAGGCCGAGCGGCGCGAAACCGAGGCGCGGCTGCACAAGGAGCAGATCGGCCATACCGCCGGCTTGCGCATCATGGAAATGGAAGCGGACCTGGAGGAAAAGAGCCGGCGCGCACAGACCATGAACGAAATGGAAAACCACCTGAAGCGGGAAATCGAATTGCTGGCCATGGAACGCCAGCGCCTGCTGCTGGAGGAGGAAATCCGCGAAGTCAAGGTGGCCAAGGCCAAGGGCTGGGTCATCAACGCCAAGCGCCGCTTCCCTCTGGGCAACAACCAGGAGCCGCCGCCCGAAGAAGGCGTGGAAGTGGTCAAGCCCTCCGAAGGCGCCGAATAACCCCGCCGCACTCCGCCGCCGGAGCCTGGTACCGGTGCCGGGGTAGACGCCACGATCCCTTCCCCGAAGACGTGCCGTATCGCGGGCGGGGCCTTCGATTCGAATAGGCGCCAGCGCCTATTGAAACCCCGCTCCTTCTTTGAAAATCCTGTCCTGCTGGGCTAAATTCTTTCCCTGGCGCGGCATCCGGCTGCGTCGCCCCCAGAAAAAGAAGGATGAATTCATGACCCCTAATGTAACCCCTCGGCCGGTAGCCGGTACCGAAAGCCGATCGACGAGTGATTTGTCCTTTGGCGACCCGGATCGGGGCGAAGCGCTCGACCGCAGCGTCAAGCGGCTGTTGGAAGACTGTTTCGATGTCGGCCTCGATCACATCCGGGTTCATGTCGGTCCGCAAGCCTCCCGCCGCAATGTGGCCGCGTTTGCCCACGGGACCGACCTGTACTTCGCACCGGGTTGCTATCGTCCGGAAAGGGAGGATGGACTGAAGCTGCTGGGGCATGAGCTTGTTCACGTCCTCCAGCAGTCAGCACCGGATCCGCTGAGCCGATCGGGGTCCCATTCGTTGCTGTGGATCGACAGCGCCGCCGAAACCGAGGCCGAGGCGATCGGCGCTCTGCTGCCGGAACGGCCTTCCCTGGCGCGCGCTTGGCTGGCGCAGCGGTTCGGGGAGATCGGCGACCTGCGCCCTGACGCAGTCCGCTGGGACCGCCTCCAGCCTAACGTCCATGTGGAAGTCAACGGCCAGGACATCAAACTCACCGATGTCGACGTCGCCATGAACCTGATCGCCAACGGCATCACCGATGGCGAGGTCGGGCCGGCCTTCCGCAAACTTCAGCACAAGGTGAGGCCGATCCTGCACGAGTGGATCAAGGCGTCACGTCGCCTGGTCAAGCGCTTTGTCGCGGGGCGCCACGAACACACGGTCCGCTACCGCAGCTGGGACAGCCTGGCCCGAGCACTGTTGGGCGAGGTGCGGTCGAGTGGCAACAGGGACATCGAAAAATACCTGGCGCTGTGCACCCAGGAGAGCGCCTACATCAACGGGGTGCTCACCGACTACCTCAGCTTCGTCAACCAATGCCTGGGCGATGGCAAGTACACCAGGGTCAGGAGCACGATCTATCCCACCATCGGCTGGTACAGCAAGGAATACAGCCATTGGTATCCGTCGGGCGGCATCAAGAAAATCCTGACCTCGCCGGGACGATGTGAGTTCAAGGAGAAGATCGCGGGGGTGCACGACATCGTGGCGGCGTTCGGCAAGTATTCCGACGACTACGACACGGTGCCGAACGACAGGTGCATAGCCTCGGCGCTCGTTCCCAACACCGTGCGCGGATACAAGACGGTGAAGCAGTCGATGCTGGCCCCGGGCAACAACCTGACTTTCCGCGTCGGCTCCCTGAGCAGCCACGACTGCACACTGATCGAGGACAACGAGATCATCCGCTCCTACCGCGATGCCAACATTCCGGTCGGTTTTGGCCCCTCCTTCACCACCGGCCGGACCGTGCAATGCTGCTACAAGCTGTGCGGGGACAATCAGAAGGCGGGCAAGGCTATCGAGTGGGTCAACGCCATCGCCTGGGGTTTGTTCGCCTTCTGGAACCTGCACTACGAACGCCGCTACAGCCGCTGCCACACCTTCCACGAGGCCATGGACATGGCGAGCAATTACGGCGTGCCGTACACGCCCTTCAAGTACCCGCTGGTGGTGCCGAGCATGGCCGACCCGTACCCGCCGGGGGAGGAATACTAAAGGGATACGGCTGGAAACAACTTCCCGAGATCCCTGCGCTCTTGTAGGGGCGAATTTATTCGCCCCAGCGGCGGCATTTGGCGAATAAATTCGCCCCTACGACATTCTCCCCGTATCGGGAAATTATTTGCGGCCAATCCCTAAGCGCCGATGCGCCATCGGGATCTCCGGCCCTTGCATCCGCTGGCGCGGCGGCAGAGCGGTCGCCCGGCCGCGCCCACCTGTCGTTCCACTCATCCCAGAATACCGTCGCGGTAGTCGGCCAGGGCCTGCTCGATTTCTTCCCGCGTATTCATCACGAACGGCCCGTGCTGAACGACCGGTTCGCGCAGCGGTTTTCCGGCGAGCAGAAGGAAGCGAACGCCTTGTGCTCCCGCCTCGATCCGCACCGTATCCCCGTCTGCCAGCAGTCCGGCGGCATGCTCGGACAAGGAGCGGCGGTCTTCGCCCACCAGCGCCTCACCGTCGTACGGGTAGATCAGAGCGTGATGGCCCGCGGCGAGCGGCACCACGATGCCGGCACCGGCCGGCAACCGCACATCGAGATAGAGCGGGTCCGTGCTGAGCCCCTGGATCGGGCCGGCGATTCGGCGCTCGCCTTGAACCAGGGTACCCGCGATGACCCGGACCTCCCCGCCGCTCTCCAGCGATACCTTGGGGATGTCCCGCTGCGGGATGTCGCGGTAGGCCGCGGGCTTCATCTTCTCGCTGGCCGGCAAATTGAGCCATAGCTGAAACCCGCGCATCCGGCCCTCGGTCTGCTGCGGCATTTCGGAGTGGACGATGCCGCGCCCGGCGGTCATCCATTGCACGTCGCCGGGTCCCAGATCTCCCCGGTGGCCTTTGCTGTCCTCGTGGCGCATGTGTCCGTCGAGCATGTAGGTGACGGTCTCGAAGCCGCGGTGGGGATGGGGCGGAAAACCGCGGATGTAATCGTCCGGATCGTCGGAAAAAAATTCGTCCAGCAACAGAAACGGATCGTGGCGCAACGTCTGGGAATTGCCGAGGCTGCGCCGCAGTTTCACGCCGGCGCCGTCGGATGCGGCGACCGACGGAATGATGCGATCGAGTGTACGTGGATTCATGGGGTACCTCCGGTCAAGTTCGCTCTGCCATCAATCATGGTAAGCTTCCACCGGCGCCAGGTTTGTAGAAATAGCGGGTGAAGCTGATTTCGTAGCCGATCCTGATATTGTCCGCCACGTACCGAGCGTCCGGCGCATACGGCAGTACCTCGCGGCGCAGAAACGCCTCGATGCCGCCGTCTTCCAGCAGGGCCACTTGCTCGGTGCCACGGAGGTCAGCGTCCGGTTCGTATTCGACGACGGAGGACCGCCCCTCACCCCCGCCCCTCTCCCAGAGCGCCCCGTCGTAAAGCAGATAGGTGCCGGATTCCAGCGTGTCCGCCACGGGCAGGAAGATCAGCTTCGCCATGAGATTCACGGCGTCGCGGGGCGTCCAGTGCTCGCCGGCCTCCTCGTTGTTCTCTTCGTTGAAGCGGCGGACCAGTTCCTCGAAGATGGTCCCCATCCCGTGGTTATCGAGTCCCGGTTGTTTGATCGAGCCATCGTTGTGGCAAATCGGGGAAGGGCTGAGATGGATGTCGGGCGACAGGAATTTTTCGATCAGCGTCCCCAGCGCGTCGGCCTTGGAAAGGCGGGGAATCTGGTTGCGAAATTCGAAGTTGTCGAGGATGTCTTGGAGGTTGGGTGAAAAGCCATCCAGGTAGGCCTCGAAATCGGCCCGGAGCTGCTGCCGGCTGGCGCGGTTTCGCAGGTCTCGAAGGGTGAACTTCGAAGTATTGTAGAAGGCCTGGCCGGCAGCCTGCCGCAAGGCGGGATCTTGATGAACGATCCCGGCGGCATCCAGTGTCCTTTTCATGTCGAGCACGGCCAGCTTGGTCGGTTCCAACACGGCGTCCAACCGCCGCAAAACCGTCATCGGCAGGATGACGTCCCGGTACTTGCCGCGGACATACAGATCGCGAAGCACGTCGTCCGCGATACCCCAGATAAAATTGGCGATCCAATTGAGCTGACTTGGTTCCACGTCTTCAAAAATCCGAATATTCGTTCATTGTGGTCGTCGACTTTGGCTCGGCTTGTTCCGTTTCCCCGGCAAGTGCGACCTTGCCGGTGGGTCTGACTCCGGACGAGCCTGCCCCTGGCGCATCCTCCGACTGAAGACAGTTCAGCGCGGATCGGAGACGATCTGCGCACCGTTTTCCAGCCCGTCGGGAGGCTCCACGATGACCCGCTCACCCGCCCGGATGCCGCTTTGGATGACACGGTCCGAACCTCTGACGGGGCCGGGCACCACTGCCCGCCGTTCGGCCTTGCCGCCGCTGGCGACCAACACCCACCAGCGGTCGCCCTCGTTGCGCAGGGCGGCTTGCGGAACGGTCAGTTCCGGCGCGCGGGCAGCGGCGGGTTCGGCTTCCAGGAAACCGACCCGGACTCCCATGTCGGGCACGATGCGCGGGTCCTTGGCCAGCAGGGCGATGCGCACCTTTACCGTGGCCTTGCTGCGGTCGGCGGTGGGGATGATGGCGATCACCTCGGCCGGGATGTTCCAGTCCGGATAGGCGTTGAGGCGGGCCTGCACCGGCTGGCGCGGGCTGACCCGGCCGATGAAGGCCTCGTTGACGTCCACCTCGATCTCCAAAGAATCCATGTCGACGATGGTGCCGATACCGGTGCGGGTGAAGCCGCCGCCGGCCGACATGGGCGAGACGATCTCGCCGGGCTGGGCGGTCTTGGCCACGATGACGCCGGCAAAGGGTGCCCGGATCACCGTGTTGTCCAGGTTCACCCGCGCCACCCGCACCGATTCCTCCGCCACTTTCACCTGACGTTCCTGCGCCGCCAGCCGCGCTTGCAGCGACTGGACCGAAGTACGCGCCTGCTCGGAGGCCTGGGCACTGGTCAGACGCCGTCCCGCCAATTCCTGCAGGCGCTTGCGGTCCCGCTCGGCCTGCGCCAGCTGTACCTGGAGATCGGCCTTCTCGGAGCGGGCGGCTTCCCGTTGGGCCTGTGCCAGCGCCAGTTGGGCCTGGAGATCGACCCCATCCAATTCCGCCAGCACTTCGTTTTCCGCAACCCGTTGTCCCTCCTCGATGCGCACCTCGCGAATCTTGCCGGTGATCTTGGCGGAAACGGTGGCCCGCCGGCGCGCGACCACGTAACCGGTGGCATCCAGGATGGAAGCCTGCGCCGCTGCGCCTCCGGTCATCGCCGCGACCGCCGTCTTCACCGGCACCGCCTGGGGTCTCGCCAGGAACCACCACAACCCGCCGGCCACCACCAGCACGGTCGCCAGCCACCACGGCCAGCGGGAAGCTGCAGAGGGAGGCGGGGGATCGCGCTCGATGCGCAGCTGCCTGATCAGTTCGGACTTGTCCATCGGCCCTACTATCGCATGCCGGCCCCCGTTCTGCCGATATCCCGCCGGCCAAACCGCCGGCGACCGGCTGCGGCAGCCGTGGTTCTGGGCATCATCCGGAGACAGTCATGGCTATCGGGCTCGGTATATCGTATCCCGATGGAATGCCAGGTAGCTCAAATGTTCTTCGGCAATCCAGCTCAGCTTCTTCTCGCCGTGGATGCCGAGCGTCTGAACATGCTGGGTATCGAGCTGCGGTGATAAAACCAAGCAACCGTCTTCGGTAAACGTGCACCAGCCGTCGTCGAACATGGCGTCCAATTGCGGCGCCAGCAAGAAGCCGTTGTAAACATCGAGCCGTTCGTGATCGTTGGCGCACTTTGCCCACGGCTTGATGTGGGAGGCGCGGAGGAGCGGAACGATGTCGAGACCGGTAACCGCGCAGCGGCTCTCCCAATAATCGATCAACGCATTGCGAAACAGGGATTGTCCGACCCGTTGAACGATGAGTCGCTCGGCCTCCGTGGTCTTCGGCATGACCTTGGTAGCCGCCTCAAACTGTCGTAACACGGACGTCGGCAGACTTTGAGCGAGTGCCGCTATGCGCCCAAGGAGCCAGTAGAGTTTGCTGTATCCGGCAACGGAAAGTATTCCTGCCATGCCCGGATGGGGATCATGTACGTCTAATACCTCGGTCCCCCGGATGACTTCCTTGAGCAAGCGGCGATTGTCACACCCAACCTGAAACCGATCGCCTGCATCGGGTTGAACCCAGACATTCGCGGAAAACAAGGTCGACCGATAGCGCAACCAACCCTCGTCAATTTGCGGGGTTAGATCGAATCCATGGTCGACGGCAGCCTTGTCGAGATGGATACGCTTGAGGCTGTCGATTTTGGGCATGAAATTGTCAATAACATCGAATCGGGCCATTCATCCCTGGAAATTCACCAACAAAAAACGGTAGTTGTAGTCGTCGATACACGGCTCCGGGTCCCGGCAATATCGTTCCCACTCCCTCTGGCGGGCCTTGTTTCGCGCCGGCAGATCCAGCCCATAGAGCCTAATGGTAATTTCGGCCCGAAATTGTGCTTGTTCATCAGCATGTGGCGAAGGCTTTATTTCGCCGGTTTTGTAATTGGCAACAAAATACCGCTCGAATACAAAGTCGCTATGATCCGGCCTTAATAGGCCTTCCTCGAACAGTTCCAGCTTTTTCGATTGGCACATGTCGCAACAAGGAAACAGGTTCTCCCACTCATAGGCCAACTCAGGAAATTTACTTTTTGGCCGAAAATGTTCAACCGTTTCTCGACTTTCTACGCCGATTTGCCCATCACAAAATGCGCAATGTGCCTTCGTCATTTCCGATAGACGTTTGCGAACCGCCTGATAGCAATCGTCGTTCCGCCATGAGAATTTGTGCTTCGGGTTCTGCCGACGGTTCGCGACATACTCGTTGGCCCACTGCTGACCATTCTGGAATAAGCACTCCGGCGAAGATATACGCTCCATCTTATACAAGATTGACCTCCTGTCCTGTTACCCTCGATACTTGACGAAGTTCATGGCCGATGATGAGCGCTGCTTCTTCGCTGCGCTCGGCAAGGCTACGAGCGGTCGCCAATAATTCGGCCTTTACATGTGGAGCTTTCAAAAAACTGTCACGGAGCCTATAAAACTGGGTAAACAAAGCTTCCGTTTCCACATCGAACTCTCCCTCGATACCGAATACCTCCTCCAAAATAAGCCGATAGCTCTTGCCTGCACCGGACGGTTCACCTTCGACCGATGTGGAAGTGCAGGTTCCGGGCTCAGGGAGACGATAAACCCAAGCATCTTCTACCGAACCAACCACGAAGGGAGAGTGAGTGGAAACAAATATCTGCGCGTTAGGTAACAGCGTTTGAATGGCGGGCAGAATCCGCCGCTGCCATTTGGGGTGGAGATGAATGTCGACTTCGTCCAGCAACAGGATGATCGGCTGGGAAAAGACATCACGCTCATGCTGCCAGGGAATCGCCTCCAGTCGAAGGGATAAGTCCGCAACCCAGCTGATGATCGACTTCAAGCCGTCGGGCAAGCCGTCGAAATGAATGGTTTCCCCGTTCAATCGCACCGTGACCGCAAGGGGCGAGCGCTCCAGGCGGAACTCGACATCCAATTCGCAAATGTCGTGGATCAGCGTTGTAATTCGCGACAGTGCTTGATCGAAAACCTGGGCCGCTTTGCTGTCCCCATCGGCTTTGGCCAGGGCTGATTGGGCGCGATTGTTGGCAATCCATTGCAGCAATACCTGCGGACGGGCACTCCCATCAAAGGAAAGGGCAGCTTCGAATGGTGAGTTGGCGATCTGTTGAATGGCGGAAAGTGGGGTATCCCGCAATGTGCGTTGTCCGGAATAAGCGAAAACCGCGAAAGGGAACTTATGTGGCCAAAGGGCATTACCTGGCTGGAATTGCTGCAACGTTTGCTTGTAAAGCGCCAACTCTTCTCCCTTTCCACCCTGAGCATATCCAAAGAAACGTCCATTGGAAGTGTCATTGTATCTCTGGGTATAGAATCCGTAGCGGTTTGAAAATGCGCCACCATGGAGTTCCGGATGGTGAGCACAATACATCCCGGCTTGCCCCGCAAACTTGAAATCCACCGAACTGTCCTTGCCCCGAAACCGGCGTCGAATCAGCCCGTTGGCATGGTAGACATCGAAAATCTCCGCAAGGGCATACAACAGGGTACTTTTCCCGCAGCCATTGGGGCCGGTAAATAAATGAATTTCCGCCTTTTGGGCGTCGCGTTCGGCCGACTCGATGGGTTTGAAGTCGATCGCAACATCGTCGAATACGCCTACTTCGTGCAAAGCGAGCGATTCCAAGCGCAAAACTTGAGTCATGGGTGCACTCCAATAGCGGTCAACATGAATTATTCGCGCCCAGTTTGTCCCATGCCTCCAGAACCAATCTGCGGGTGCGGTATTCGCCGAATTCGCGGAGTTCGTTGTTTTTGAGGACGCGGAAGGTTTCGGCGGGGTAGTCGGAGCCCATTACGTCGGCGGGGGCGAGGATGTAGCGGAGTTCGTCGCGGGTTAGGCCGTAGAGTCTGGCGTAGTAGGCGTCGAGTTCGGCGCGGAGGATTGCGCGGCGGTCGGCGTTCCAGGGAAACGGTGAGCCGTTGTATCCCAGATCTTCGGCCCAGGGCTTGAGGTCGTGCGTGGTATAGGTGAGTTCCAGGACGCGAGGGACGATGAATGCGAGGTCGGCTTCGCTGTAGCGGTCAGGGGCCAAGATGGGAAACTGCTTCAGAAAACCGTAAGTTAAATGGGTCCCTCCAATTTTCTGCCGCGCTGCAAAATCCAGGGTAAGCGAATCTAGGTTGGCGAGTAAAACGGCCTTATGGCGAGGAGTTCCAAGGGACGCAAGCATTAGTGGCATGGTATGTCCCACTCCCACCCTTGGCACCACCGCAGCAATCACCGTACGTTCGTCGGTCGAACGGCAAATATCCCGCCAACCCATCAGCCACCTTGGGCTCAAGGTATCCATCCATTCGTCGAATAATTCCTGTAATTCCGCTTCACCTCTGACGGCGGCCAGGCGTTTCAGCAAGGCCTCGGGAATGGGGCAAGCTTGCGCATCCGACTTGGCTTTTTCCCAACGGGTCTTGGCGGTTCGGGCAGCGCGGGCGAGTTCCGGATTCAGTTGTTCTGCATCCGTCAGAAACGACGCATCGCCGACGCTCACCCGCAGATGGCCGAGGAGCCAAAGCCCGGTTTCGGTCAGCAGTTTTTCGCCATCTTCCGCCAGCCAGGCATTGGCGAGACTGCGCGGGACATGGGCGATACGAGCCAAGACTTCGCGTTCGGCAACCCAATAGCGCGGTAGCGGGGAATAGTTCGGATCGGATTTTTCAGTTGTGCTGCAATCTCGGGAACCACCCTCACCCCCAGCCGACTTAGCCCCCGTCGCTGAGCTCTCCCCAGAGGTAGAGGGGAGTTTTTCGTAGGTCGCCCAGCGATGATCGAACTGGTGGATCATCTTGGCTTCGTAGAGCGGTAATCTGTCCTCGGCCGGTTCATCATGAAACAATCCGCTATCGTTCGACATGTGGATCATCGCCATGAAGCGAATGCCCCAGGGATTTGCGACGATCGTCATTCCACCGGCTCCAGCAGATTCTGAAACGGCTGATGGTTCTTCCAGCGGTAGGCGTGGAAATCGCGGCGGTCGGTGGAGACGATGCGTCCATGGCCCAGATGCTCGGCCAGGATCACCAAAGAGGCATCGGCGAAGTCCATGGGCAGGTCGGTGTATTGCCGCATGAGCGCGATGCAGCGGGGCAAATGGGTTTCGTCAATGGAGAAAAGCGAAAACAAGCCATTTTGTTGTGCCTGCAAGAATTCTGCGGCCGCTTGCGACCCCCGCCGTTGCTGCAGGAGGTAGCACATCTCGGTGACTACAGGCACGCTTGTCACCAGCGCTTCATTGAGTCGCGCAGCGAAGTCTCGCGCCAGCGGATTATAGGCGTCGCGGCGATCGAGCAAGGCGACCCAAAATCCTGTATCCGCAATGATCATTCATTGCCCCACAGATGTTTTTTGTACTCGACGGACAGTCTGCCATCGCCCTCGATACAACCCAGAAGGCCATGTTCTTCAAGAAGGCGCAAAACTGCTTGACCCTCGGTTTCGGGTTCCAGCAGCGTCGGCAGATTGTCGACCGCTTGGGTCAGCAGTTCGGCGACCACTTCCGGCAGAGGCTTGCGGAGTCGCCGCTGCAACTGCAGCAGGCGTTCGGCATGGATGTCGTCGAGTTCAGCTTCGAAATGCATGGGTACGCTCCATCAAAAATGCGGCAACCGGCGGGTGGGCATGGGTCACGTGGTTTCGTCATCGCGGATCAGGACCGGCACATTACGGTAAATCTTCTTGGTCAGCTCCGCATCCATCCGGCTGCGGAATACCGGGCAGGTTCGGGTATTGGGGTTGATGAGCTGGAATTCTTCTGGGGTCAGTGTAAAGCGGCGGCGCGAATCGCTAAGGTCCTCGATAGTTTTTGCTTGGAAGACAAAATTTGATGCCGGAGAAAAACCAATGGTTAGTAAACAAAACGGGTCGCGGCTATCTGTAGCGGGAAATATCCTTCGAATCTCCCAAAATCCAAACAGACTTACCAAGCGTGACGATTGCGACACTGCAGAGAAATAGGCTTTGGTGCTGTCATCCGTGGCGATGCCGGTAGGCACGATGAAACCGGCGCGACCGTTGGGCGCGACCAGTTGGGAAAACGTCTCGGCAAACAGCGCATAGGTATTCACGTCGCCGACGCCGGTCAACGGGTAACGCTTCGAATCGTGAGCGAAGAGGCTGGCTGCTTCGGCACCCCGGCGGGCGGCGATGAATTCCTCATAAAGTTTGATCTCGGCCGAATTGGGCGGCGCCAAGTTTTGCGCTCGTTCCTGCTCGGGATACACGGTATGCAGCAGCATGCCATCCTGCAGTAAGTGGATGCGCTTGGCTCGCTCCGCCTTGTGCTGGGCTTCCGCGACCAAGGGACTGCGGCTGGCAAAGAATTCCTCTTCCTGGAGCTTGATGCGTTCCCAAGGCGGGTTGCCCAACAATACGGAAAATCCGCCGGCTCTCAATGCGCCCTCACCCCCAGCCGGCTTCGCCCCCCTCGCTGCGCTCTCCCCAGAGGCCGAGGGGGGTAAAGGATGAGGGGAGAAAATGTGCGGAAACTCCAACCACCAATGGAAGACCTGGTGGGCGCGACAAATCTCGTAGGTCGGGTTAGGCGTCAGCCGTAACCCGACGTCTTGGACGCCGCTTTGTCGGGTTACGCTGCCGCTAACCCGACCTACAGGTTCTTGCTGTTCACCCTGAGACAAGGTCCAGAAATAACCGGTCAACGGAATGCTGGCCGCGTATCCCTCGACTTTTGGTATGAGGAAAGCCGCGACGTAGGAATCCGCCAACTTCGCTGCCAAGCTGTCGTGCGCCTGCGCGGTTTGGTTTCGCCAGCGGGCACGCTTTTGCTCGATATGGTCGAGCGTCTCATCGGGCAGGCTCTCCAAGGTCTCGGCCGCTTGCCGGACGTCGGACTGGGCGAATAGATCGGCGGACTTGAGCTTTTTCAGAGATTTCAGTGCCGCGCGATTCTCGGCCTTCAGGCGTTTGGCGACTTCCTTATCGTCACCGGAGAGCGGATCGAAGGCTTTTTCCGGTATGCCTTCCTCCAGGATTTTCGGGTCGAGTACACCCAGCAAGGCATCGCCGCAACGAAGATGGTGATCGAGAAAGTTCAGCGGACGGTCCGGCGTGTAAGATTCCAGCCATAACGCGGTCTTGGCCAATTCGATCGCCAACGGGTTTTTGTCCACGCCGTAGATGCAATGCCCGACCACATCGCGCAGGGCATGGCGGTAGTCGTCCCGGGTCGGGTTGCCGTCGCTGGCGCGCAACTTGGCCAGCACTTCGGCCAGCCGGCGCGCGGCAGCCAGTAGAAAGTGACCGGACCCACAAGCCGGATCGCAGACGGTGAGGTTGAGCAGCGCCTGCGTCGGATGTTGCGGGTGGTCTTTCAGCGTCTGCTCGATGACCGGATCGAGTGCGGATTTGATGAGTTCCTGAACCAGGCTGTCCGGGGTGTAGTAGGAGCCGGTGAGTTTGCGGGCGTTGCCTTTGGTCGCACCTTCCCCCTCACCCCTAGCCCCTCTCCCAGAGGGAGAGGGGGACGTTACATCATCGCCGATGAAGGCGAAGCGGCGAGCGCCGACTTCGACCATGGGTACGAGTTCGAGCAGGCTTTCGTAGACGCTGCCCAACTCTTCCGATTCCATGTCGCGGTAATTGACGCGGGCAAGCGCCGCACCTTCGCGGAAGAAGCACAGACTGAATATGGCATTCAGCAGATAGCGGTTTTCGATTTGGGCCGCATCCAGATCGGAGCAGCTTTCGCGGGCGAACAGGCCGCCGAGGGCCGGCAACCCCAAGGCCGGTTGGCCTTTCGCCAAACTTTCAAAGGCGATGGTTAGGGCCTGCCACAGGTCGGAATGGCGGTCGTAGTGGCGACGCTTGGCGGCCAATTCGCGCAGGCGCGTCAGCGAATACCCACGCTCATAGAGCTGCATGGCCTCGAGAGTAGCGCCGGGCGCGAACACCAGGCGGGTGCCGGATTCGGTGGTGCGGTCTTCCACCGTCGTCAGGAAAATCAGGCGGTAGATCAGTCGCAGCAGTTGTTCGTAAAGCGTCTGTGGGGTTAGCTCACCGTTATCTATCCGATCGCGGAATTCCTGGTTTTGACGGTGGGCCATGAAGCCGGAGCCGAGGGCGCGCAGGGCTTCGGTGACACCGATCCGCAATCGGTCGCGGGCACGGATGCCGGCCTCCTGGGAGCCGTTGCGCCAGCGTTCGAGGGGGCAGTCGGTTGGATTTGCCCTCCCCCCCGGCCCCTCTTCCGAAGGGCGAGGGGAGAACGGCTTGCCAAATCGAGACGCATGGGCCAATAGCCAGAAGGCTGTGAAGTCCGGATACAGGTCTTCGTTGAATAAGGCCTCCAGGTCGACTTCGATGTAGGCCGGTCGGGTGAGGCTGGGATTGTCGCGGAGGATGCGCAGTTTCAGCCCGTTGCTGACGATGGCCCACAGGGCGGTGTCATGGGCATTTAGATATTCCTGGGCCAACAGGAACGCGGAGCGGCGACGGACGCCGTCGCCGAAACGGGGGTCGGATTTTTCAAGCGCCTGGGCATGGGCCGCAAAAACCAGGGGTACTTGGCCAGCCAGCGCCTGGAAGCCGATGGGGAAGACACGCTCACCATCGGTGATCGGCCCGACCTGCTGCAGATCGGCAAAACCCAGCACCTGGCGACAGAGCGGTTCGAGAAACTCTCGGACGGTGAAAATGTGGGCGTCGTGATCAACCCGTTGGCGCCCGGCCTGGAAGTCTTGCCAGAGATTCTGGGCAATCTTCCAATAGCGACCGATTTCATCGCGGAGCTTGAGTCCCTTGGGAATGTCGTAATCGGCTTCGGACTGTTCTTGCGCCTGCAGATGGGCGACGCGACCGAGAAAGTCTGCGGCCAACAAGCCCCCTTCGATACGGATGGCGGTAAAGGCGAGTTCCGAGGTGTTGCGGCGGGCCATGCTGGGTCTTTTCCGAGTTTAGAGGTCTTGGCGCAACGGATTGGGGGCGACGGTCCATCGCGGTGTCGTCCTGCCGGACGAATCCGAATAATGCGGCGCGGATGGAGGGATCGGTGAAATAGACCTTGAAGGTGGTTCAACTCCAAGGCGTCACAATAAGCTCACGCTATCATGCTTATGTTGACGGAGACAAGTTTGTCCTGTCGAATCATTGGCTTACACGGTAACGCTAGCGCGTCGATCAGTCGGCGGGAATGAGCACAAAGACGCCCATCACATCGACCGGCAGGCTCGGCGTGACTTGGTAGCTACCCGTGGCGGCCGAGGCTTCACGGACCCGACGATGATCTTCCAGAAGTTGTTGGGCCCGGTCTTGGGCCAGGCCATTCAGCAATGGCTGCCAGCCTGGAAGGCTATCGAGGGCCTGCTGGATGTGGCGGTCACGCAGGGGCGTCGGCATGTTCCTGAGGGGCTGCGCATCGAGCAGAGCGCGGGCTGTGGTTTCATCCAGCGGCTTGGGGTCGTCGACGCCCTGCACCGCGAAGGTGACGGTTTCCTCGCACAGCAACAGGCGGGAGCCGGTTCGACGGGTAATGGTGAGCTGATGACGCAGACGCAGCAGCAACACCGTGGTGCGGGCGCTTACCGCATTCGTGAAGATGGCGCCGGCACGGGCAATCCAGTCGAGTTCGGCCAGACTGGAGGCATGGCTGTCGAGCGCCTTTTCCAGGAGATAGTCCGCTAGACCAGCCACCAGTGGATGGGTGCGATGAATGAAAGCGGCGCCAGGTGCGGGTGGCTGATGGAAATCGATGCGCAAACTGCCGGCGTAGCCTTCGCTTTCCAGACGCTCCTGTAAGGCCAACGGCAAATGGGGTAGATGGAGCTTGTAGTGGTTATGCGAAGGCTCCAGAGCCACGCCGAGTTTGGTGGTGGCGCGGCTGACAAATCGCTCCGCATCTTCCTCGCCGCCGAGCACGGCCAGGGACTTCTGCCATTCCGGCAAGACTTCCTCCGGCTTCAGTCGCCGTTGCGCAAACAGCGTTCGGTTCTTGGCCGCCTTATCGCGGGCATTTTGCCAGGCTGTTTCGATGGCCTCTTCGGGATCGCCGAAGTCCAGGGTCATCTGGCGCTGGCGATGACCCACCTCGCCCTTGCGCAGCCACACGGCATTGAACAAGGCTTGGGTCAGTTTGTTCTGGTCATCGGGCATGGGAACCAAGACGCCCAGTTCTTTCCGTATGCTCTCGGCCTTGCGCAGGATGACCTGAAGCACGGCGCCATCGACGGCGTTGTCTTCGCCATAGAGCAAGGTGCTGCGGACTTCCCGGGCTTTCTGACCGAAACGGTCGACTCGGCCTTCCCGTTGTTCGTGGCGGGTCGGGTTCCAGGAAAGATCGTAATGAACGACGGCGGTGAACAGATTTTGCAGGTTGATGCCTTCGGACAGGCAGTCGGTGGCGACGAGGATGCGTTGCTCGGATTCTCCCAAGGCTTCGACGGCGGCTTCGCGTTCGCCGGAGGTCAGCTCGCCGGTGACCGCCTGCACGGTGTAGCTCTTGAAGCTATTCCGTAGATGCAAGGCCAGATAATGGGCGGTGGCGATGTAGCGGCAAAAGATGACGGGGTGGAATCCATCTTTAAGCAACTTTTCCAGGTGACCGACCAGCTTGGCCAGCTTGGGATCGTTGGACTTTCCGGACAAGCCTTCCGCCGCGGCAATCAACTTGTTCAGCCGTTCGGTATCTTCGGTCTGAGCGGCCGGTTCGATGTCATCGGTCGACAGGCTGTCCTCGGTGCCGTCCATGACGCGCTCTTGAGCCTGGCGCTCGATCTCTTCCAATTCGTTGTCGGCTTCGGCGGCTTCATCCAGTGAACCATGGGCTAAACGGGTACGCAGCGCATTGACGGCGGCGGCCGGCGAGGACGATATGCAGCGGAGCAAAGCCAGGGCGGCCCACCAGTTCATTCTTTGCTCGCGTAGGCCCAGCCCTTCGGCGCGTATCACCAGTTCACGGGCGTAATCGAGCACGTCGCCAAAAATGGCGCCCCATGCGCCGGTGAGTTTGTAGGTGATTTCGGCGGTCAGCCGTTCCGGGAAGATTTGGCTGTCCTGCCATTCTTCGATATCCGGGCGCCGGCGCTGGACAAAATGCCGAGCGAGGTCTTCGCGAAGCTGAGACCGGCTGTCCTGGGGCAAGTCTTTCAGTTCACGAAATTCGGATTTCAACAGGCCCAATAGGTTGAAGAAGGCGTCCTCATCGCCACTGTGGGGGGTGGCTGTCAACAGGATCAAATGCCGGTCCGGGTATTCGGTCAATCCTTTGAGAAGCTGGTAGCGTTGCTGCCGTCCTTGCCCACCATGCGTACAGGTGTGGGCCTCGTCGACGATGACGCATTCCGGACAGGCTCTCTGAAATTCGTCACGGCGGCGATCGGACTTGATGTAGTCGAGACTGACCACGGTGAAGGGATAGGCGTCGAAGATGGACTGGCCAGCCGGCAACCCACGTTCCAACCGAGCGGCCGAGCTGGTTCTGACAATCGCGGCATGGATATGGAAACGTTCCAGCAACTCCCGTTGCCATTGCTCGCACAAGTGCGGCGGACACAGCACGGCTAGACGCTGGATCTCACCCCGGTCATGAAGCTCCCGGACGATCAGCGCGGCCTCGATGGTTTTTCCAATGCCCACGTCATCGGCGATCAGCAGTCGAACGACATCCTGCTTCAGGGCCATCAGCAGCGGCACCAGTTGATAGGCCCGAGGCTCCACCGCGATGTTGCCGAAACTGCGGAACGGTCCCGCACCGGAGCGCAACTTCAGTTGCAAGGCATCGCGCAGTAATTGGCTGGCGGCGTGATTGCTGGCTTGATCCGCCGTCGGCCAGGGAAACGTGGCGGGGCCTATCGGTTGGCGCTCAATGGGCAGGTAGATGATCGTGGCATCTTCCTCCGCCGCACCCAGCGGTCTCAGGTGTAGGGTATCGGCGGAAGATTGCGGCAGAACAATCCATTCCCGACCCCGGGCCGAGACCAGGCTCCCTGGCTGAAACTCTGCAATGACGGCATTCATTCGTGGTCTTTCTGATGGTGGCCAGGGCCGAAGAGATCGGATTGTGAGGCGAATATTGCGGGCCAGCGGGTTCGGTCCCCGGGAAAGCGAACCACATAGTACCCGGCCTCTTCGAGACTGCGGGTCATGGCGCGATCTTTTTCCTGTTGCTGGGCCTGTTCGTGATGCGGGCCATCGATGAAAATCACAGCGCGCCAACTTTCGTAGTAGAAATCCGCGGATGTCTGACACCGCTCGATCGTGACCTGACCGCGATCGGGTTTCTGGTAGCCATGCTCCTCGACATAATCCAGCCATGCCTGCTCCAGCGTGCTGCCGGATACGCGCCGGAGTTCTTCCGATTGCTGGATGGGATCGCGCCCGAACGTGCCGACATCCCCCTGCGCCCGGCTGAGCCGGCAGAGAATATCGAGGAGCTTGCCATCATTGCCCTGATCCTTGCGATCGATCACCTGGTGATCGGGCTGGTTGTAATAGGACAACAGGCATTTGTAGCAGCCGGCCTCACAGATGGGGTTGCCGTCGGCATCGAGTTCTTCGACCAGATTTTGGGCATCCCACAATCCGCTTTCCGGGCGCCGGAAGTGGATGATTTCCAAGGCGCGCGCAGCCACCGCCGCCAAGGCATCGGGTTCGGTGGCCAAGCGGGTCAACACACCTGCGCCACCTTCGGCGGATTCGTAGAACAGAATCGACAGCCGTGTATCTCGTCCGGGCAAGGGTTCGGCCATCAATTCGCTTTCTTCGAGCTGGTAGACGGACTCGATACCTCGTTTGAGCGCGTACTGGAGGGTTGCCATCGTGGTTTCTTCCAGCAGGCCGAGCGATGCGTCTGCCCGTACGATGAGCACGTTGCGCCGGTCTTCGACGTAGGGAACGATCCGCTGGGGCTGGGTCTTGTCAGCCGGAGCTTCCTCTTCGCCTTCGCCGGTTTCCTCGGCGCCGCCCACCCAATGACCGGTCACCGGGTTGATCATGAAACCGTAGATCGACTTCTCTTTACGTCGCCGCCAGCCCAGATTCATGCGCCAGACGGTCGCCGCCGGGCCGTATTGGATTTCCACGATGGGTCCTTCCTGGTCCGAGAAGATCGATTTCAGGCTTTGCAGCTTGCCATCGGCTTCCGCGAATTGCAGGGTCGTCTGCATCTCATAGCCCTGGCGAACACGTTCCTCCTCGTTGGCGGTGATGCGTTCGGCACGGCGGGTGGAGACGTTTTCGATTCGATAGAGGTGGCGAATCTCCGTTGCCTCTGCCAGAGGCGCCCCACAGGCTACGCACAAATCGGCATCGCGCTGGCTTCGGAAATGGCCATAGCCGCAGGCCGGGCAGATTCGGGCGTATTCGGTGGAAAGCTGGGATCCGACGGCAACCTGATCATCGGCCGACACGGATAACAAGGCGCGGGTCACCCGGTACTGGCTGCCCTCATGATAAATCAGGCTGTAGGGACCGAATTCGCCGAGGGCCAGGAAACGCGGCCGGGATAGGAAATTCTCGCGGCCGATTTTTCCCTTGCGGGCGGGTATGTAAGCCATCAAGGGCAAGCGCGGGAAGTTGTAGCCGGGCAGGAATCCCTGGCTGGCCAGATAGCGGTAAGTGTAAAAGTCGGAATTGGGTGAGCCGCTCTCCTGCAGCAACAGTTCGCGCTGCCTGAAGGCTTCGTCGTGGCGCTGCTTGGCGTCCCGCCGTTCACGCTCGCCGGCCGCCGGGTTATTCATCACCTTCTGGTTGATGTCCATTTGCCGGGTCGTGGCTCGGAACAGCTCACGCCAGCGATTCAAAGCGGTGTCAAAGGACTGGAAGGCGCGTTGGAAGACTTGCTCGGCCCAGCGTTCCGAATACCACGGCGCACGCGACAACGTCAGTTCTTCCGCGAGCATTGCCAGGACACGCACACCCCGTTCATGGGCCGCCCGTTTCGCCTTCGATGCATCCATGGTTTCTCGCAGGCTTTCGAGGATGGGGAGCTTTGCCGCGTCATTCATCTCAACCAGTCCGCGTATGCTGCTGTCGAGCTTCTGATGGGTTTCCGCCAGCCAAACTGCCTGAAGATGGCTCTGAATCAACTCCCGATTGGCAAGATCCAGAGTCGGCGGGTTGACCTGGCCGTGGACCATGCGCACCGGGTCCCGGAAGAAATACTGATCGTGTGGACTTTGCGAGGCGCAGTAGGTGATGACCAAGGCCGGCTGACCGGCTCGGCCAGCGCGACCACTGCGTTGCGCATAGTTCGCCGGGGTCGGCGGTACGTTGCGCAGATAAACCGTATTCAGCGATGAGATGTCGACGCCCAGTTCCATGGTCGGGGAGCAAAACAACACCGGCAGCCATTCCAGCGGTTTTCCGGTTTGCTCCAGCCACTGCTGCCGATCCTTTTCGGTGAAACGGAAACGCGCTTCCCGCTCCAGGCGATCGTTCTGCTCCACCTGGGCGGTGTGCTCGCGTGCCTCGAAATCGAATAAGCGATGGAGGGGATTGCGTAACAGCGCCGCGATGTTGCGATAAAGGTTTTTGAAAAACGCATTGTCGTTGGCTTGTCGGGCGCCTTCGCCGCCGCCCAACTCCCACAGCAGGCAACTGCCATTGAGTTGGTAACCGGTCATGCCGAATTCGGTTTCTTCCTTGACGACCAAGCCATAGCGTTCGGCCGCTTGCAGCAGCGCGGTGATGATTTCGAGGTAAAGGACATCGTCGATTCTGGCACCATGCGGATTGGCTTCCCCCCAGAGGCTGCGCTTCTTGAGCTCCCGGCCCAATTTGGAGCGGCTACTGCCGGAAACCAGGTAGTCGATGTTGCGGCGATCTTCATCACGCGGCCGGCTTTGGGTGATGAACCAGTTGGCTGTGGTGGGTCTTTCTTCTTCGGTGAATCCCCAAGGTTCGCGCAAATTGGCATAGCTTTCGGTTTTTAGCCGATCGAGCTGGTTGCGGTCCAGGAAGCGCGTGGCAAGGCATAAGCCTTGGCGCATGGCCTCGAATAGGATGCGGAGCGCCTCGGTTCGGGCTTCCGGACTGGCAGCCTGAACGATCAGCGGGGCCTCTCTCCACTCATCCAGGTCTCCGGCCAGATCAGCCAAATCCTGATAGCGGATATGCACCAGTCCCAGCTGTTCGAGATTGGGATTATTGAATCGCCAGCCACGGCGTAGATCGAAATAGATGCGATAGCCCAGGATATTACGCAGCGTGTCCTGTACTTGGCGGCGTGCATTACCCTTGATGTCCGGTTGCTGCATGAACTCGGCGCGAACCCCCGGATCATCCCGCTCAAAGCCCAATGCCGAGAACACGGCTGCTGAAATCTCGTTTTCGGACAGCGTCGTGGTTGGGCTCATTTCTATGGCGGCCAGCAGCGCTGAACGCAGCAGCAAGACCTGGAGGAAATCGTTGAAGTGTCCAGCCTGAAGCGCAGCATCCTGGCGGTTATCGGAAAAACCCAGAACCTTCTTGGCTCCCTGGCTGAGGTGCTCATCATCCTCATAGAGGTAGCGCAGCGCGCTGATGGTGAGCATGGTGGTGGCCGAGCTTCGCCCCTCTCCGGAGAGCGAGGTCAGCCGCAGGGAATCCTTACCGGAGGTGATATGGGTGTTGAGACAACTCAGGCAAAAGCGGAAGCTTCCCGGTATGTACCAGCCTTGAAGGCCGTCTCCCACGTGTCCGTCGGTCGAAACCTTGAGGGACTGAGGCTTGAATTTTCTGACGCCCGCCTTGAGCCTCTGCTCGCCGTTGGTTCGCTGTTCAAGCCAATTCTCGGGATAGCGGTCAATCTGGTCATCCCAAACCTCACCCCTAGCGTCCGGCATAAAGAAGCCGAATCGCACTTCCTCATCCTCATGCTGACGCTCGTCGATGTCGCGAGGCGAAAGCACTTGTCCGGACGCCTGCGGTTTATCCCAAACCGGATAGTATTCCTGGCCGCAATCGCGACAGAAATGAACCGAATAGAGTTTGCGAGAGCGATCGCCTGAAACGTATTGCTGGCCGTCCAAAGTCAGCACCCGGTCGCCCGGACCTTCCAGGGAGGAAAAGACCTTGCCGCCACCCGATATGAATTGGTGAAGCTTGAAGGCGAACAGGCTGCGGCCGGTCTCATCGGCGGTGCGATACGCAGCAAGCAGGTACCGCTGAAGATAACGTAGGCATTCATCTTGGCCGGTTCCGGAATCGGATGCCAAACGTTGCGCAGCCGACTCCAGGGTGATCGGGCGGGCGCGACGCCATTTTCCGCTTTCCTTTTCCAGGCCGAGGGTCAACTCGACCCAGATTGAAACCGGATGCCGAGTCAAACCGGTGTAATCGAGCTCGGTCGGCACACCTTGGAGAATGGCTCCGGCTAAAAGCGGCTTGATGCTTTCCAGCGTTTGTTCTTCCGGAGTGATGCGTTTGAGTGTCTCGGTAATAACGTGCTCGGGCCGGATCGATACGCCGAATAGCCTGGATGCGACTTTTGCGACCAGGGCATTGCGTTCTGCTTCGGTTCCTTCGGTGGCCATGGTGGCGGAAGTCCCGATGCACTGAAGATTTTCAGACAGCGCCTCGCGTACCCGGCGAACCAGCAAGGCCACATCGGCACCCTGACGGCCACGATAGGTATGGAGTTCATCGAGAACCAGGAAGCGAAGACCGGCGGCATTGCGGATAACCGCCTTATCCTTGTCATCCTGACGGGTCATCAGGAGTTCCAGCATCATGAAGTTGGTCAGCAGAATATCCGGAGGATGGGACGCGAGCCGTTGGCGCTCATCGTCACTTTCCTGGCCCGTGTATCGCCCGTAGGTCACGGGAGGATGGTCGCCATAAGCGCTGAGGAATTTTCCCAATTCCTCAAGCTGGCTATTGGCCAGCGCATTCATCGGATAGATGACGATGGCCCGAGTCCTTGGGGTTTTATCGACTTGCTTAGTCTTAAGCACCTCATCGATGATCGGGATGAAGTAAGCCAACGACTTGCCTGAGCCGGTTCCGGTCGTCAGCACATAGCTGGAGCCACCCTGAGCGAAACCGATGGCTTCTTCTTGATGCTTGAACAGCTGCAACGAATAGCCCGCCGATGTGGTCGACTTGCCGTGGCGGAATATCCGGGCGCACTCCGCGTGGAGAATACCGGCGCGGCCCAGTTCCTCGACGGTGTGGCCTAATCGGAAGCTCGGATTGACCTGGACCAACGGGGCTGGCCAGTATTTCTGGGATGCGTATTCCTTGCCGATGAAGTCCTTGATGTCATCCGCCTTGATGCGGGTGAAACTCCGGGTAAAGCCGGAGTAGTCTGAAATCAGCTTCTCCCTAAATTCGAAGACGTCCATAGTTTTGTTCGGATAAGTGGTTATTGTGCGAAAAATCCCGTAAATAACTTCACTCGAAGGCAGCCGTTGTTTTGGCAATCACACCTGGTCCCGTAATTTTGCCACTGAGTTTCTGGGATTGCCCAGCACCCTGTCGGCCCTGAAATCCACACGGGAACTGCTGCCCGAATCGCCCGCCGGCTGGCATCTCACCGGGTTCCCGGTGCCGCGCGGAGCTCCGGAGGAGCGGAGAACGGACCCGCAGTGAGCCAGTCTGCGGCTTCCTGCGGGGATTCTGCCAGTCGGTACCCCATCGCCCGGTACCCGCGTTTCCGTTTTTCCCACATTCTCAGCAGTGCCGGGTGTCCGGCATCCACGAAATCGATGATGCGCACGCCGGACTTGCCGGGGTGAGCCCGAGGCAACCGGCCGGCGTACTGCTGCAGGGTGCCTTTCCAGGAAACCGGCATCGCCAGCACCAGGGTGTCCAGCGGCGGGTGATCGAAGCCCTCGCCGACGAGCTTGCCGGTCGCCAGCAGGATACGGGGCTCATCGGGCGACAGGGCTTCGAGTTCTCCGATATAGGCTGCACGCAGCTTCCTGGACATCCGCCCGTGCAACACGAAGGGCGGCGGCACTTGTCCTTCGAGTGCCGACAGGATCCCATCGAGATGGCCGGTACGCTCGGTCAGCACCAAAACCTTGCGGCCCTGCTGGAAGGCGGCCACGATCTCGGCGGCAATGGCTTCGGTTCGAGTCCGGTCATGGGCGAGATGGCGGAATACCTCCTGAATGGCTGCATCCGGCGCCAAGTCAATGGGAGCGCAGTGGGTCCGCGCCACCACCTCCAGCTGCTGCGGTGCCCCGGCCGGTTTGGCCGCGGTGTGGCAGATCGGTCCGCACTGCATGAAGATGACCGGCTGGCGGCCATCTCGCCGAAACGGCGTCGCCGTCAGGCCCAGGACATATTTGGCCTTGACCCGTCGCAGGATGACGCCGAAGGACTCCGCGCAAACGTGGTGGCACTCGTCGACGATGACCTGCCCATAGCCCTCCACCAGCGGATCGGCCTCACCCTGGCGCAACAGGGACTGCATCATAGCGACATCGATCTTGCCCGTGGGCCTGGTGCGGCCGCCGCCGATCGTTCCGGCCATGTCCTGGCCTCCACCCAGAAAGGCCCGCAGGCGCTCCCGCCATTGTTTCAGCAATTCGGTACGATGCACCAGCACCAGGGTGTTCACCTTCCGCCTTGCGATCATCGCGGCGGCGGTGACGGTCTTGCCGAATGCCGTCGGGGCGCAGAGCACGCCGGTGTCGTGCGCCAGCAGCGCCGCGACGGCGGCTTCCTGATCGGACCGCAGGCTGCCGACGAAGTCGATCTCGATCGGCTCGCCGCCTTGGCGCTCGTCGTTCAGGTCGCAGCGAATGCCGTTGTCTTTCAGCAGTTGCTGCGCCGCATCCAGACAGCCGCGCGGCAGCCCGATGTGCTGGGGGAAGTTCTCGGCACGGCCGATGACGCGCGGCTTGTTCCACACCGACTGGCCCATCGCCTGCACCCGGTAGAACTCGGGGTTCTGGAACGCCGCCAGGCGGATCAGGCGGTTGGCCAAGGCCTGCGGCAGTTGAGCCTTCTCGAAGTAGATCCAGTCGGCCAGCGTCACGGTCAAGGACTCCGGCATCGTGCCCGCCAGCTTCTTCGGCAACGCGGCACGCTGCCAGGGCTTGGCCAGATCCTCGTCGTCGATGAAGCTGACGTCCAAAGGATGGACGCTGCCGGTCGCACGCAGGAGGGTGGGCTCGATGTCCTGCGGGGCAAGGGGCTGGACGGACGCCAGGAAGGCCCACTGATCCGGATAGGGAACCAACCCGGCGTCGACGAACACGCTGCAGCCCCGCTCCCTCGGCTGCTTCTGCAACGGCAGGGCGATCAGATTGCCGAAGCCGCCCTTCGGCCGGGTGTCCTGGTTGGGAAACAGCCGGTCGTAGGAGGCGAGCCTGAGCTGGCGGGTGCGCGAGCAGGTGTGGCTGATGAGGGCGGTACCCAGGCGGCGGGCATCGCGCGCCGGCACCTTGGAGGCGAAGAAGATCCAGGCGTGTGCCCCTTGTCCGGATCGGGAAATCTCCAGCGCCACCGGCACGCCCAGTTCCTCGCAGGATGCCACGAAACCGCGGGCATCCTCCCGCCACTCGGCGTCATCGAAGTCGACCGCCAGGAAATGGCAGCTGTCGTCTTCCAGCAAGGGATAGACGCCAATGGTGTGGGCCCCGGTCAAATGGTCGTAGATCGCCCGGTCGGTCAAGGGCAGCAGGGAGCGATGGGAACAGGCCGAACACTTGATGTCCGGCTTCCTGCAGACCCCGCCGCGCCACTCACTCGCGCCGTCCATGGCGCTCGCCCTGAGGGCAGCTTCGCCGTGCAAATTTGTCGTTGGCGCAGGCCGGCGCATAGCCGGACTTGCCGGTGGTCCTGCTCTCCCAGCGCACCGGGTAAACATCGGTGCGTCCGCGAAACAGCCGACGGAACAGGGCGATCCTTTGTTCCGCCGAAAGCCGCGACGGCGCCGCGGCCCTGGTCGGCTCGGGTGGCTGGAGCCAATCGATGCCGTGGGATTCCAGCAGCGCAATCAATCGGGCATTTTCGGCTTGCAGGGCGGCAAGCCGGTCCCGCTCATTCATCGGCGCAGTACTTGGCCAGCAGCTCTTCCATGTTTTCGCCGACACCGTAGCCGATGTTGTCGCCGATGCCGCTGACGGCTTCCAACCGCTCCCAAAATGCCGGCCGCCGGTCCTCCGGCAGGGTGGCGACGGTCTTCAGCGCCTGTTCGAACATGTGGACCAGTGCATTCGGATACCCTTCGTCCTGCACGCCGAACTGATCGGCGAATCGGGCTGCGCGCTCGCAGAAATACACCATCAGTTCGGCCAGCCCATCGGGCTGACCGACCGCCTTCTTGTAGTCCGAGATGGCCTTCTTGGCCTTGGCGACCGAAATGCCCTGGTTCTTGTAGACGTTCGGCGAGATCCAGCGCTCGATGGTCGCCTTGTAAGGGTTCAGCACATCGCCGCCCAGCCCGAAGCGGGCGTGCAGGAAGCTCTGGTTTTCCTTGCCGGCGGCGTAGAGGTCCTGTAGCAACCCGATCAGGCCGGCACGGTCCAAATCCGCCAATCGGGCCTTGACGTCGCTCCAACCGGGAGTGTTCTTCTTGGTTGCCACGCTTCAATTCTCCTCAACTTGGAATAAGCAAGCGATGCCTACCCCGGCCGACTCATACCTCCGCCCCACCGCCGTCCCGCAACAGCAGCGCCATGCTGTAAGCCAGGAATTCATCCAGGTGCTTTTGGATGATACTGACCGTGATCGGCAGCTGCAGAGCCTGGTCATCATGCACCGCGATATTGCGAAAACCCACCATGCGCCTGAGACCGTCGGCCAGCGGGGTATCGATCCAGCCACCTTGTGCCAGCAAGCGAACACGTCGCGGGCGCTTTGCGGTACACCCAGCCTTTCGCGCCGGATCAGGTGCTGGCCCATATGTCCAAGGCCGCCTCGCAGGCGCGCTGGATGTTGAGGATGGCGGCGTCCTGGCGGGTGAAATCCGCCGCGAAACTGGCAGGGTCCTTGGCATATTCCTCTCGGGCGCGCGCCACACACCGCTCGATCGTCGCCGCCTTGTTGATCGGCACGTCATCGGCCATAAACACTTCCCCTCTGTTGAATGTCGGCCAACAGCCCTGCGCGGGCGCAGTCCAGTTCCGTTTTTTCGCTGAGTATCGCCGCCTCATACAGCGCCGCCTGGGCGTCTTTGGCCCACCAGCGCTCGCCGCTGGTGACGATCCGGTATTGCATGACGGTGGATGCGGCGCGCAAGTCGAGCAGATCGACCGGACACCCCGCCGCATCGGCCAATTCGCCCGCCAGATCGAATAAAGCCAGCGGATCGGCATAGCCCGCTACGAAAATGGCCAAATCGAGGTCGCTGTCCGTCCCGGCAGTGCCCTGGATGTGGCTGCCGAAGGCGTAGACCGCCAGCAGGTTCGGCAGGCACTCCTGCAGAATTCGAACGATGTCCTCCCGGTTCATTCCGCCTCCCCACCGGCGGATACTGCAGCCAGCATAGGCTGGCGATCCACGGCGAAACCGGCCATGGAGTATTCAGCCATCGCGGCAGCTGGCACAAACTCAAGCACCTGGTTCATTTCCCGCATTTCAACTTTCGCAACGCATTACGGACGAGATGCCATGGGATGAGGATCTTCATGATGAAACCCGGCAATCGCCCCCGCAAGCTCCAGCGCCATCCCGCACAGGGCGTGAGGCGACGCCCGTATTACACCAAATGAATGCTTCATCTCAACTTTAGACATTCACGCCGTCGGTACCCCAAGGAGCCGGCGGCTTTTTTGTGCCCGGAATTTCCGAATAACGCCAACTAGCGCTTGACAAACCCCAAAGCCATGAGTGAGGTTCTGGGTCGATCCTGCTGGTGTTCAATATTCAGCCGCGCCGCGTGCGTGTTCCCATTGATCCGTCAAGGAAGGCGCGAACATTCGCAACCACCCGACAGGTCGCCGTCGGTCCCGGCTGTGCCTTGGATGTGGCCGCCTCGCCCCAGCGAGCTGGAGCACAGCAGAACAGCCAGGGTCACCCAACAACCATGTTCTCGCTATTCCTCGTCCCGCAACAACGCGATCATCGAACCCTGCAAGCAGGCCGCATTGGCGGCACAGCCGGGCTCGCCCCGAAGTCTCGGGCCAAGCACCTAGCCGAAAGCATGCGCAAGACTCGTGATCCGGGCTGCGAACCTCGTCAATGAGGCGTCGCCTGTGATCCGAATAGTTCGGCCTAAATCGAGACTTCCGGCCTGAGCTGGGAACCAGGACCGACTACAGGCCTTCCCCTTACCCCCGAACGAAGGAACCACCATGCCGCATTGGCCGATCTTTACCGAATTTGCCCTCCTGGCCCTGGCCATCGGAGCCGCGGGCTACTTTTTGTCCCTTTACGGCGATGTGATCGCGGAGAAGACCGGTCTGGGCGGGACCTGGGTGGGCTTTGCCCTGCTGGCGACGGTGACCTCGCTGCCGGAACTGGTCACCGGCGTCAGTTCGGTGACCTATGCGGGTGGTCCCAACATCGCGTTGGGTGATGCCCTGGGCAGTTGCGTGTTCAACCTGCTCTTGATCGTGCTCTTGGACTTCCTGCACCGGGAGGCCCCGGTCTACACCCGCATCAGTCAGGGCCACATCCTGTCAGCCGGCTTCGGCGTGGTGCTGCTGGGCTTCGTGGCGTTCAACATCGCCCTGTACGGCAACGGCGTGCGTTTGAGCCTGGGCCATGTGGGACTTTATTCGCCCATCATCGTGCTGCTCTATCTGATCGCCGTACGGTCGGTGTTTCGCTACGAGAGCCGCCTGCGGCGGGAAGTGGCGGAAGAAATCGCCGAACGCTATCCCGACATCGGCTTGGGGCGGGCGATCCGGTTTTACTGCCTGGCGGCGACGGTGGTGGTCCTGGCCGGTATCCGGCTGCCCCTGACCGCCGAACATCTGGCCCAGGCCATGGGCTGGCACCGCAGCTTCGTCGGCACGGTGTTCGTGGCCATGGCGACGTCGCTGCCGGAGCTGGCGGTGACCCTGTCGGCCCTGCGCATCGGCGCCTTGGACATGGCCCTCAGCGACCTGCTCGGGAGCAATCTGTTCGACCTGGTCATCGTCGCCATCGACGATCTTGCCTACCGCCGCGGCCCCCTGCTGGCCGACGTTTCCCCGGTTCACCTGGTGTCGGCCCAATCGGCCATCATGATGACCGGCATCGCCATCGTCGGGCTGCTGTACCGGCCCAAGACCCGGCTGTTCCGCACCGTGGGCTGGACCAGCCTGTTCATGTTCAGCATCTACATCCTGAATCTGTCGGTGCTGTACCTGCAGAGCGAGTAGCCGGCCCTAGGGGGTCGCCGCGGACGATCCCTCTCGAAATTCCGGCTATGCTGGAGGTATCTCAATCGGAAGCGGCCGCGTGCCCTACCCCAAAGGAGTCTCCCGTCATGTTCCAACGAATCCTGGTGCCGCTGTGCGCCGCCGCCGTCATGGCTTCCAGCCCCGCATGCGCCGAAACCGCCGACGAAAAGGCACTGATCATCCAGTTGGACGAAGCCCACAAGCGCTCCCTCAGACTCACCCTGGTCGGCGATGTGGACGGGCTGAAACAGCAGGTGCCGGCCATCGAAAATCTGCTGCTGGTCGCCAACCTCTCCAGGCCCTGCCAGGAAGCCACCCGCGCCAAACTGGCCGCGGCCCAGGCCAACATCAGCTTTTTGGAATCCAACGACTCCGACGGCCAACTCTACTTTCACGAACTGCAGAAACAGGACCGGCTGTTCCACGACTACCGCAGGGAATGTCTGGACGGACGAATGGAGCCTTGAGGGTCGGGCTGAAGCCCGACCTACGACGAGCGACGCCTCTTCCGATCAACCCGCACACCCGTCGGGTTTCAACCCGACCGCGCCAGCGCGCGGGATCGCGCCAGCCCCCGCATCCAGTACACCAGCCGAATCCCCAGCAGCAGCGCCAGCCAGGCGCCGAAGGTCGCAGGCCGGGTCAGGTCTTTTTTCACCAGCCAGGCGAAATGGAGTACGCCGGCCATGGCGATGAGGTAGACCGCGCGGTGCAGCAACCGCCAGCGCCGGCCGCCGAGGCGGCGGATCATGGCGTCGGTGGAGGTGACGGCGAGAGGGACCAGCAGCAGAAAGCCGGCGAAGCCGACCGTGACGTAAGGCCTCTTGGCGACGTCCTTGACGATGGCCGGCCAGTCGAAGAACTGGTCCAGCACCAGATAGGTCAGGAAGTGCAGGCAGGCGTAGAAAAAGGCGTAAAGCCCCAACATGCGCCGCAGCCGCACCCACCAGGCCCAGCCGGTGAGCCGGCGCAACGGCGTGATGGCGAGGGATAGCAACAGAAACGCCAGGGTCCACCAGCCGGTGGTGTGGGTGATGCGTTCGATGGGATTGGCCCCCAACTGGCCCAGGATCCCGTGCGTCACCAGTTTGACCAGCGGAATCAGCGCCGCGGCGAACACCGCGGCCTTGATCATCCTCAAGCTCCGCTCGCCGGGATTGGACAGGCCCATGGCGGTCAGAAAAACTTCTCCAGATCCATCCCGGAGTAAAGCGATGCGACCTGCTCGGCATAGCCGTTGAACGGCAAGGTAGGGCGCTTGAAGAACTCGCCGATGCGGCGCTCCTTGGCCTGGCTCCAGCGGGGGTGGTCCACCGCCGGATTGACGTTGGCATAGAACCCATATTCCCGCGGTCCCGCCTGCATCCAGCTGGTAGTCGGCAACTGCTCCAGCAGGCGAATCCTGACGATGGACTTGGCGCTCTTGAAGCCGTACTTCCAAGGCACCACGATGCGCACCGGCGCCCCGTTCTGGTTGGGCAGGACCTCGCCATACATTCCGAAGGTCAGCAGGGCCAAGGGATGCATGGCCTCGTCGATGCGCAGCCCCTCCCGGTACGGCCATTCCAGCACGGAAGAACGCTGGCCGGGCATCTGGGCGGGATCGTGGAGGGTGATGAATTCGACGAACTTGGCATTGCCGGTGGGTTCCGCCCGCTTGAGCAGCTCCGCCAAGGGATAGCCCACCCAGGGGATCACCATGGACCAGGCCTCCACACAGCGCAGCCGGTAGATGCGCTCTTCCAAGGCCGCCAGCTTCAGCAGGTCGTCCAGGTCGAACACCTTGGGCTTGCGCACCGCGCCTTCCACCGCCACCGTCCAGGGCCGGGTCTTGAGGCTGCCGGCATTGCGCGCGGGCGACTCCTTGTCGGTACCGAATTCGTAGAAATTGTTGTAGCGGGTGACGCTTTCCAGCGGGGTCAGCTCCTCAGCCAGACGGTAAGCCTCGGGCCGGGAGGCTTCCAGCTTTGCGCCCGCCGTCGCGCTGGGAAACGCTACAGCCAAACCGGCAGCGCCTGCCAGCCGGATGAACCGGCGGCGCTGGCGGAACAGTTCCGGGGAAGTGATTTCCGAGGCGGGAATGGTGGGATGTCGGGGACTGCGCATGTTGGCTCCTACTGCCGGTCGCGAAGATGGATGGACGCTACGCCCTGAGCCCGCCGAAGAGGGAAAGGGCGCATCCGTGCCGCCGCCGTTTGACCGGGTTTCCGAGGGTTTTGTTCAGGAAATCCTTTTCCCTTCTCCTGCCGTAAGTGAGCCCCGGCGCCGCGCCAGTCTCTCCACTGTCCACACCCCCGCCAGGAATACAACTAGCAGGGTATTGCGGACCGCCAAATCGGCCCAGAAGGGCAACTCTTGAATGCTCATGGCCAGCCCCGCCAGCGCCGCCGCCATCGACGGATAGCCCAGCAGCCGCTTGAGCCGGTAAGCCACCGGGAAATGGCGCTGGCCGATGGCATAGGACAGCACCGCCATGCTGGCGTAACAGATCAGAGTCGCCCAGGCCGAACCCCAATAGCCGATGCGGGGAATCCAGTACCAGTTCAACCCCAGGGTCAGCGCCGCCCCCCACAGGGTCAGATAACTGCCGTAGCGGGTCTGCTCGGTCAGCTTGTACCAGATGGACAAGTTGAAGAACACGCCCAGGCACAGATTGGCCAGCAGCAGGATGGGGACCACCCCCAGGCCTTCCCGGTAGGCGGCGCCGACGAAATACTGGATCCACCCCAGATTCACCATCACCCCCAGGAAGATGGCGGAACAGGCGATGACGAACCCATTCATGGTCAGGGCATAAAGTTCGCGCCCCTCCTTCTGCCGGTAGAGCGCGAAGAAGAAGGGCTCGGCCGCATAGCGGTAAGCCTGGATGAAGATGCTCATGAGCACCGCCACCTTGTAGCAGGCGCCGTAGATGCCCAGCTGAAGCAGACCTTGGTCCGGCGGCAGCAAATACTTGAGCAGCACCCGGTCGAGGGTCTCGTTGACCATACCCGCCAGGCCCGCGATCAGCAGCGGCAATCCGTAACCCAGCATGTTCCGCCACAGGACCAGATCGATTCGGGCATTGCGCTCGAACAGTTGCGGGACCAGCAACAGCAGGGTCACCGCACTCGCCGCGAGGTTGGCGATGAACACATAGCCGACGCCGATGGCCGGATCGTACCAGCCCGCCAGTTCGGGCCACTCCGAATCGTGCGGATGGTCGTAAGCCCACTTGGCGGCGCCGATGAACAGCAGGTTGACGGCGATGTTCACCCCGATGTTCGCCAGCTTGAGCGCTGCGAAGCGGCCGGCCCGCTGCTGCAGCCTGAGCCGGGCGAAGGGGATGGCGGCCAGGGCGTCCAGCGCCAGCACCCACACGGTCCAGCGCACGTAATCGGCGTGCTCAGGATGCCGCAGCAGGACCGCCAAAGGCTCGGACCCGTAGAGACCAGCGGCGAGAAAGCCGAGGCTGGTCACCAGGATGGAAGCTTGAGCCGTACCGAACACGGTTTCCGTATCGTCCCGTTTCGCCGAGAAGTTGAACAGTGCGGTCTCCATCCCGTACAGCAGCACGATGTTGAGGAACGACAGGTAGGCGTAGAACTCGGTGACCACGCCGTAGTCGCGGGGATCGGCGAACTGGTAGGTGTAAAGCGGAACCAGCAGGTAGTTGAGCAGCCGGCCGACGATGGTGCTGAGGCCGTAGACGGCGGTCTGGCCGGCCAGCTTTTTCAGGGGATTCACGCAGCCTCGGAGGGGAACGAAAGGGAGGCCGAACCCTAACCCTCTTCGACGGCGCCGACAAGGGGATACAGCATCTCCTCCGGGCTTCCACCGAAGCGCGCCGCATCCGCCAGGCTGTACTTGTCCAGCACCGCCAAAAACGCGCGGCGCGATTCGTACAGGATGGCCTTGAGGAAACAGCCGCGGATGATGCGGCACTGGTTGGCCTTGGGATCGAAGCATTCCACCAGGTCCATGTGCGGCTCGGTGATCCGTACCACCTCGCCGATCCCGATGGTCTGGGGCGGGCGCGCCAGCTTGACGCCGCCGCCCTTGCCCCGGCTGCTCTCGATGAAGCCGCGGGCCGACAAGGTCGCGGCGACCTTGACCAGATGCGCGCGGGAAATCTGAAAGTGGGCTGCGATCTCCGGGATGGTCGCCATGCCCGGCGGCGGCAACCGCGCCAGGTAGATCAACACCCGCAACGAGTAATCCGTGAACTGCGTCAGCTGCATAACCTGCATCCTTTAACGTCCATTGGCCACTTTATACCCCTTTGGGACGGCGCTTGACAAGATCATGGTCCGATTATAACGTATATTTCAGATGCCGTTTTTAGTCGAGCCGTTTCGAGCCCGGCCGAACGGCATCGGTACACCACTCCAACAACTATTGATCCGGGAGACAGAACGATGAGTGAGAAACAAAGCATGGCCGCCTGGTGGGACAGCCGCCACAAATCCCTCTACGAGCGCCTGGGGGGGGAAGGCGCCGTCGATGCGGCGGTGGACATCTTCTACCGCAAGGTTCTTGGCGACGACCGTATCAACCGGTTCTTCGAGGGCGTCGATGTCCAGAAGCAGGCGGCCAAGCAGAAGGCGTTTCTGACCTTCGCCTTCGGCGGCCCCAACAACTATACCGGCACCGACATGCGCACCGCCCATGCCCGCCTGGTGCAAGCCGGCCTCGATGACTCCCACTTCGATGCGGTGATGGAGCACCTGGGCGCCACCATGCAGGAACTGAACGTTCCCGGCGACCTGATCGCGGAAGCTGCCGCCATCGCCGAGAGCACCCGCAGCGACGTGCTGGGCCGCTAGCGCCGTCACGGGAGGCACGCCGCCATGATCACCATCCGTTACGGTCGCCGGCATTTCGAACCGGGTCCGGAAGAATCCGTTCTGGACTGCCTGGAACGGGGCGGCGTGGCCATCCCCTCTGGCTGCCGCGCCGGCAGCTGTCAGACCTGTTTGATGAAGGCCACCGCCGGCCTGCCGCCGGCCGATGCGCAGCGCGGGCTCAAGGACTGCCTGAAGCTGGGCAATCACTTCCTGGCCTGCATCTGTCACCCCACCGAGAACCTGGAAGTCGCCCTGCCCGAGGAAACGCAAGGGGTGACGCCGGCCACCGTGAAGCAGCTGGAGTTGCTGAACGACGACATCATGCAGGTGGCCCTGGAATGCCACCAGCCGATCGAGTACCGGCCCGGCCAGTTCATCAACCTGTTCCGCGACCCCGGCCTGGGCCGCAGCTATTCCATCGCCAGCGTGCCGGGCGCCGATAGCCATCTGCATCTCCACGTGCGGCGCCTGCCCAACGGCCGCGTCAGTGGCTGGATCCACGACGAACTGCGCACCGGCCAGACCGTCGAGGTCCGCGGCCCCGCCGGCGACTGCTTCTATGTACCAGGCCGGCCGGAACGGCCCTTGCTGCTGATCGGCACCGGTTCCGGACTGGCACCGCTCTACGGCATCATCCGCGACGCCCTGCTGCGCGGCCACACCGGCCCGATCCGCCTGTTCCACGGCAGCCGCAACCGGGGCGGGCTCTATCTGACCGGAGAATTGCAGGAGCTGACCCGGCAGCATTCCAACTTCGACTATGTGCCCTGCATCTCCGGCGACGAGATCCCGCCCGGCCATGTTGCCGGGAGAGCGGAAGCCGTGGCCCTGAAAGAGGTGCCCAGTTTGAAGGGCTGGCGTATCTTCCTGTGCGGCCACCCGGAGATGGTTCGCAGCGCGACCCGTAAAGCCTACCTGGCGGGAGCTTCCCTGCAGGACATCTACGCCGATGCCTTCAACGTCAACCAAGCCGCCTGAACAGGGCAACGGCTGGCGGTGGCGGCAGTGGTTCGCCGCCACCCAAGCCGTCAGCCCCGCCGAGGCTTGCCGCATCGCGCTGGCGGCGGGCCTGGCGATCGGCTTGACGGGCTGGATCAGCAGCGGCTTCATCGACGGTATGGGGCTGTCGGTGCTGCTGGCCTCCATGGGCGCCTCCACCGTCATCCTGTTCTGCGTGCCCGCCAGCCCCATGGCCCGCACCTGGCCGCTGCTGGGCGGCCATCTGCTTTCGGGCGTGACCGGCATCGCCTGCAGCGCCCTGCCTTGGGGCGGCTGGGTCTGCGCCGGACTCGCCGTGGGACTGGCCATCCTCGTCATGCAGCTGGCCCGCTGCCTGCATCCGCCGGGCGGCGCCTCCGCCCTGGTGGCGGTACTCGGTGGCGGCCCCAGCCTGGGGTGGTCCTTCCTGGCCGCGCCCCTGGCCCTGAATGTCCTGGTACTGCTGGCCCTCAGCAAGCTGCTCAACCGCCGTCCGCAAACCGTTCCCGCCCAGCAGCCCGCCAGCCGGCCGGCCCTGGAACGGCTGGGCATCCGCCGCGGCGACCTCCGTGCCGCACTGGTGGAACTGAACGCCTTCGTCGACGTCAGCGAAACCCAGTTGGGGGAAATCTACGACCTGGCCGCCGCCGCGGCGCTGCAGCGGGAGCTGGGAGCCATGACCTGCGGCGACATCATGACCTCCGATCCGGTCAGCGTGGAATTCGGCACCGAACTGGAGGAGACCTGGACCCTGATGCAGCGGCACCGGATCAAGGCCATATCCGTCGTCGACCGCGCCGGCCATGTGCTGGGCATCCTCACCCTCACCGACTTCTTCCGCCATGCCCGCATGGAAAAGGTGGAAGGACTGGGAGACCGGCTGCGCCGGCTGCTGCGCGCCACCCCGCAAACCACTTCCGAAAAGCCGGAAGTGGCCGGCCAGATCATGACCAGCCCGGTGATCAGCCTGCGCCGCGACGCACCGGTCGCCGACCTGGCGCTGCTGTTGACCACCCGCGGCATCCACCAGGCCCCCATCGTCGACGACCGCGACAAGCTGGTCGGCATCGTCTCCCAGACCGACCTCATCGCCGCCCTGTACCGCTCGCTCAGCGCTCGGAACCTGTCGGCACCCGGCAGCGGAAGCAAGGAGGCCGCGTGATCGACCCCGTCGCCCCCACCGACCTGGCGGCGAGCTTCATCGCCGCGGCCCTGGTGGTGGTGTTCGGCGCCGGCTATGCGGCGAGCTACGCCTGGGCCAGGCTCCGCGGACGCGCCGACCTGCTGTGGTGGGCTTACGGTTGCTATGGCCTGCTGGTTCTGGCGGTGGCCAAGCTAGCGCAGGTCAATCATCTCAATGACGCCTGGCAGGCTCTGGTGCTGATGATGCTGGTGGGCTATCTGCTGGCGCCCCATGCCATCTGGCGGCTGTGCGCCGGCACTCACCAAGACGCCGAATCCGAAACCTGACGGCCGGCCGCTCCTGGCCAGCGGCAAACCTCCGTTGCATGGCATTGACCCGTTACCACCCGAGGAGGAAACCATGATCGAAAACACGCCCGCCTGGGCATCGGCAACCACCTGGAAGAAGGTGGCCATCTGGGTCACGGGAGGATCCTTCGTGGTCCTCATCCTGCTGACCTTCGACTCCCTGTCCAAGACCAACCCCGGCGCCGGCAAGGTGCCCAGCTACAGCGTCATCAACCGGGAGATCGACTATCGGCTGGATGAACAGCACAAGCACTACAAGCCGGTCATCGGCAAGGACGCGCCCCTGTTCGGCAAGGCCTTGTCCGAACAGGAAGCCGAAGCCCTGGTCGCGCTGGGCAAGAAGACCGTGCAGGCCAAGAACTGCATCAACTGCCACACCATCCTGGGCAACGGCGCCTACTATGCCCCCGACCTGACCCGATCCTGGCTGGACCCCAACTGGCGCAGCCCGGCCGAGCGGGAAGCCCTGATGCTGGCCTTCCTCAAGGACCCGCAGACCAATGCCGTCACCTTCGGCTCCGGCCGGCGCATGCCCCGGCTGGGCATTACCGACGAGGAGGCCAAGGGCGTGGTCGCCTTCCTCAAGTGGATGTCGGCCATCGACACCAACGGCTTCCCCACCAATTTCAAGACCATCAACCACCAGGAGGATTGAGCATGAGCACCCTGAACAGCGCCCACCTCAGCGGCGGCCGGCGCCTGGCGGTGAAATACTTCATCGTGGCCGGCGTCCTCTTCCTGGCCCAGATCCTGTTCGGCCTGCTGGCCGGCATCCAGTTCGTCAAACCGGATTTCCTCTACGGCATCCTGGATTTCAATGTCAACCGCATGGTTCACATCAACGCCATGGTGGTGTGGATGCTGTATGGCTTCATCGGCTCCATCTACTGGCTGCTGGAAGACGAGTCCGGCACCGAGATCGCAGGGCTCCCCTTGGGCAACCTGGCCTTCTGGGTGCTCACCGGAGCCGTCACCGTGGTGGTGCTGGTCTATCTGTTCGTCCAGGTGGGGGCCGGCAACGATACGAGTATTTGGCTGATCAACGAGGGCCGCGAGTACATCGAGGCACCCCGCTGGGCCGACATCGGCATCGTGGTGGTGATGCTGATCGTCTTCTACAACGTCGCCGGCACCTTCGCCAAGGGCCGTTGGTCCGGCATCTCCGGCGTGCTGACCCTGGACCTGATCGCCCTCGCCGGGCTCTACTGCGCCGGCATGTTCTACCTGACCAATGTCACCCAGGACCAGTACTGGTGGTGGTGGGTGATCCATCTGTGGGTGGAAGCCACCTGGGAAGTGCTGGTGGGCTGCATCATGGCCTGGAGTTTGATGAAGCTCTTGGGCGTGCGGCGCCAGATCGTCGAAACCTGGCTCTACATCGAGGTGGCACTGATGTTCGGCTCCGGCATCCTGGGGTTAGGCCACCACTACTTTTGGATCGGAACGCCGGACTACTGGTTCTCCATCGGCGGCTTCTTCTCGGCGCTGGAGCCCATCCCCCTGGTGGCCATGGTGGTCCATTCCATCTACGACGCAGGCGTCCACAAGTTCAAGAACGGCAACCACCCGGCCCTGGCCTGGATCATCGCCCACACCTTCGGCAACTTCCTCGGCGCCGGCGTGTGGGGCTTCATGCACACCCTGCCGCAGATCAACCTCTACACCCACGGCACCCAGTGGTCCGCCTCCCACGGCCACCTGGCCTTCTTCGGCGCCTACGCCACCATCAACATCGCCTTCTTCTACCTGGCCCTCCAGCAATGGCGCGGCAACGTGTGGATGGGAGGGGCATTGGCCGACAACGGCTGGAAGTGGAAATGGTCGCTGGCCCTGCTGAACGTGGGCGTCATGGGCATGACCGTGGCCCTGCTCATCGCCGGCTACGAGCAGTCCTTCATCGAACGGGCGGTGCAGGGTTCCACCTGGGAGGGCTACTTCGCCGCCCAGAATCACCCCTGGTTCCGGCAGGCCATGGTCTGGCGGCTGGGCATGGGCGTCGTCACCCTGGCGGGATTGGTGCTGCTGATCTGGGACCTGCTCACCATTGGCCGGGAAGAAACCCGGACGGCGCCGGTGATTGTGGAGACGGTGGGGCAGGAGGCCTAAGAATATCGCTGCCGGAAACGAGCCGGGGTTGGGAAGGTCGGGTTAGAATTCGAGACAGGCAACTACGGACGCAGGCCACATGACCGAAACAACGCCAAGTTATCTGGACCGGATCACGCTCAACCCCGAACAATGCGGTGGCCGCCCGTGTATTCGCGGCACGCGGCTACGGGTCAGCGATATTCTCGAACTGCTGGCGGCGGGGGCTTCCTTTGAGGAAGTGGTGTCGGATTATCCCGTCGAACGGGAAGACATCCTCGCCGCCTTGCAGTACGCCGCCAGGCAAACCGATCATTCCGTGCTGAAGGTGGCGTGAAGCTCCTGGTCGACAACCAGTTGCCGGCAGCCTTGGCGCGATTTCTCGATGCTTCGGGACTGGAAGCGAAGCATGTCCTCGATCTTGGGCTCGATACGGCGAACGACCGGGAAATCTGGGAGTTCGCCCGAGCCAACGACTTCATCATCGTCAGCAAGGATGAAGATTTCTTTCACCTCGCCACCTTTGATTACGAGGGGCCGCCGCTTGTTTGGGTGCGCTTGGGCAACTGCCGGAAATCGGTGTTGTTGACGGCATTCGAAGCAATTCTGCCCCGGCTGCGGGAAGCCTTACAGGCGGGCCAGCGGGTGATCGAAGTCCGCTGAGTCTCCGCAATTCTGTGCGGCGATGTACGACTGCGATCCTCTGCAAGGGCATCATCGATCAAATGGTTCCGGTTCGACCGCCGGAACTTTCGCCAGCACATCCTCGAAGCGTTGACGCGAGGCTCGGTCGGCGCGCTCTTTGAGGTAGGTTTCCGCGGTCAAAGCCGCCACCTTCTCAGCCACTGCAGACGCGATGAATTGATTCAGGGAAATATGGTCGTCCTCCGCCACCTTCTTCGCGATCTCGTGCAAAGAGTCCGGCAAACGGATACTTAAAGTCGTCATGTCACTGCCTCCCATCGACCAAAAAATCCTTGGGGGTGATAACTTCGATGCCCAAACCGGACGCGAGCGCAAAGTCCCTGATATTCCAGGTTATGATCGCCGCTTGAACCTTGACCGCCAGTTCCAGCACGCAATCGTCCTTGGGATCCCGCAGCACCGGCCGCCAGAGATAGAAGATTTCGTGTTTCTCTGCGACGAGGCACAAGTAATCCACCAAATCCTCGATATCTTCAGGTGTCAAATGTGCAGCTTCACGCTTGAGCACTGCCTCATATTCGACCACCAGCGGTGTCGACACATGCAATCGAATTCGCGAGTCGTCGATCCGGGAGAGCAAGCGAAAAGAAGTCCCTTTCGATGACTTGAGCGCTGCCACGAGAACATTGGTGTCGAGTACAACATCCATATGTTGGTATCGTATACGATACCATTCCATAAAGAAAGCTACTGATCCGGCCCGACATCGGGGCTGCTCCGATGCCGCATTCAATACATGCTGCGCTTTCTGCTTCGCATCGGCACGATTTCCCCAAACCCGAAGAATTCCGGCCTTGACAATCAGGGCGTTACCCACCACCAAACATCGGCACCAAGATCGGCAATTCCCCCCCATTGCTGTAGACTCTCCGCCGGCCAAACAATGAGTTACAGGATTTAAAGATCGGCATGGCCGAACTCCCCGAAATGCCTTCTCGCATCGAACCCTGCTTGCTGGAGAGCATACCGGTCGAGATCACCGACGCCATCGCCACCCTGACGGCGGCGGCGGAATGCCTCGGACACCGGCTGCACCCGAGTACCGTCGCCAATCTCGCCGACCTGGTCCGGGTCATGAACTGCTACTACTCGAACCTGATCGAGGGCCATAAAACCACGCTGCGGGACATCGAACGTGCCTTGGCCAACGACTTGGACGGAGAAGAAAGCCGCCGCAATCTGCAAGTCGAGGCACGCGCCCACATCCGCGTCCAACGACTGATCGACCGCCGCCATGCGGAAGGAACGCTGCCCGAACCGGCTTCCAGGGACTTTCTGCGCTGGCTGCATCGGGAGTTCTATTCCGAAGCGCCCGACCCCATGCTCTGGGTTGAAGGAGCCCATCGCCGCCTCCGGATGGAGCCGGGGGAGTTCCGCCGACTGCCCGAGCAGGACGTGACCATCGGACGCCATCTCCCCCCCGGCAGCGAACGGGTCGAAGACTTCATGCAGTATTTCGAACGGCGCTATCGCCTGGAAACCCTGGGAAAAGGAGGCCGGATCATCGCCCTGGCCGCAGCCCATCACCGCCTCAACTACATCCACCCCTTTCCGGACGGCAACGGCCGCGTCAGCCGACTGATGGGCCATGCCATGGGCCTCATGGCAGGCATCGGCGCCGGGGGGCTGTGGTCGATATCGCGAGGTCTCGCCCGCGGCCTGCAAAGCCGGCAGGAATACAAGCAAATGCTGGACTACGCCGACAGCCTCAGACAGGGCGACCTGGACGGACGCGGCAGTCTGTCGCAAAAGGCCCTGATCGAATTCATCCATTGGTTCCTGCGCGTATGCCAGGACCAAGTCGGCTTCATGACCGGCTTGTTCGAATTCGACCATCTGGCCGGGCGGCTCAAACTGTACGTGGAACGCGCGGACCTGAAGCCGGAAGCCTTCCACATCCTTGAGCGTGTCCTGCTCCAAGGCGAAATGCCGCGCGGCGAAGCCGAACGCGTTACCGGCTTGAAGGAACGAAGCGCGCGGATGCTGCTCGCCGCCCTGCTTGAAAATGGGATACTGGGATCGAAGACTCCGAAAGGGCCGGTGTCGCTGCGCTTTCCCGGCGATGCGGTGGAAATCCTGTTTCCGCGGCTGTTTGCCGAGTCGTAAGTCTATGGGCAAGAACGTCGAGCTACCCGGCCTTGGCTTCCGCCAGGGTAAGCCGGCCATCCGCGCCGGCATGAATCAATTTTGGGACGCGGGTAACCTCGTGCCGGCGGAACTCGGAAACGGAATGCCAAGGAAAAGCCCTGTCTGCATTCAACGTTGAAACCGGAACGGTCAGAGCGACGCCCGGCTGATGAAGACGGCCTCAGCCTGGTTGCAGACCAAATCGCGGACGACAGCCGGCAAGCGCGGATGATTGGCTTGCCACCACAGCACCAGATGGGTGTCCAGCAACAACCTCATGTTGGGCTGTTCAGACAGTCGAACAGGTCGTCGACCGGAGCATCGAAATCATCGGCGATCCAGACCTGACCTTCCATCGCACTGGGCGGCGCGATCTTGCCGGAACGGTCGCGGTACCGGCTGAGCCGAACGATGGGCTGCCCCGCCCTCGCAATGACCACATCCTCTCCTCCCTCGACCTGTTCCAGCAATCGGGAGAGATGGGTCTTGGCTTCGTGGATATTGACGATTTGCATGGTGTGCGCACTGGGTTAGCTAGCGGTTAGTTTCTCAGAGCCGGCAGAGGCAAGGCCCATGTTGTATAGTTCGTTACCCGGAACTGGACGTAACGGAGAACCCCATGGCTTTGACCCACCCCGTGCTGGCCGAAATCGTCGGACGTGACTTGGCGCTGACCTACACGGCAGACCTGATGCCCGCCGACGCACCGCCCGACGCCGGCGTCTTTCGCGTTTCCCCACCCACCTATGCACCGGCCAAGTCAGGCGATCCGTCCCGCTACCTCATCAGCGAACGCGGCGAAGTCCGGCTGGATTCCCCGCAATCCTGGGCCAATCGGCTGGAAGCCGTCATCTCGGCCGCCGGCATCACGCCCAGTCTCGACGTCGTCGGCCCCGACGGGCAGGTGCTGGTCAACAGCCGGCAACTGGCCCACCGGGTTTTCGATGCCTATCTCCGGGAGTCCCTGCTGGACGGCCAGCCCTTCTTCCATAGCCCGGCCGGCCAGGCCATCCGCGCTGCCCGGACCGAAAACGCCACCGCCGTGTTCCGGCATTCGCCCGAATCCCTGCTGTTCGGGGCCTGGGACAGCCACACCGGCGGCGGCGCCTTGGCGGCACGCTACCCGCGTTTGCTGTCCGGCCGGATCTACGGCGTGGGTGCGCAAACCCGCCCCGGCGGAGCCCAGAAGACCGACGCCCTGGGCATCAACGATTCCGCGGGTACCATGTATCTGCGGGCGAACGGCACCATGACCCTCGATCCGGCGGAGGCCGCGACCGATCCCAACCCGAAGAAGGCCAACAAGCCCATGGTCTTCGGCAAGCAGGGCAAGCCCAGCGAAGCCGGCTACGGCTCGGTTCCCGCCTCGGGCGACAAGGACGGCGTCGACGTCACGGCCATCCGCCTGACCGGTGCCATCCACTTGGGCGCGCTGCGGAAATACCGCTTCCCCAGCGAGCGGGGTACGGCGGAGAAACGCGATCTGGCGGCATGGACGGCCTTGACCGCCCTGGCCATCTACTCGGTGGCGCAAGCCGTCGAACAGGGGTTGCCGCTGCGCTCCGGCTGCGATCTGGTTCCAACCCGCATGACCTGGCTGGTCCGTGGCGGCCTGGCCGGCGACCGCGAAATCGCCTTCGGCGCCGAAGAGGCCAACAAGGTGTTGGACCATGCCATTGCCGCTCTTGCGGAATTCGGGCTGCAGTGGAATCCGGTTCCGCTGCAGCTACGGGCCAACGCCGACTTGCTTCAAGCCATCGCCAACTCGGTGGGAGGCGAGGAAACGGGCGACTGAGCGGGAACGCCGCCATGCCAACCCTCGCCATCGCCGTCGAATTCCTCACCGGCGCCGCCTACCTCTCCGATCCCTTCGACGGCGGCCGGCCCGAATGGCCGCCGGCTCCGGCACGGCTCTATGCCGCCCTGATTGCGGCCACCCACGAATTTCGCTTGGGGGAAGACGTGCTGCAGGCGGTCCGCAACCTGGAAGACACCGCTCCCGCGCTGACCGTGCCGGAAGCCGACATCTACCCGCCGCACACCGCCATGGTGCCCAATGCCCACAGCCTCAGCTATCCCTTCGTGCGCGAGGAATACAGCGCGCAGCCGGCCCACGAAGTGGTGCCCGCCGGCCCCCTGGTCTACCACTGGCCGGTGCCCCAAGCGGCGGTGGCCGGGGTGACCGCCGCCGTCGGCCATCTCTACCGGTTGGGGCGCGGCGAGAGCCTGGTGATCGGCACCGTGTTGCGTTCCGATCAGGCGCCAACCCCGGACTGGCTGCCCGATCCCCTGGGCGACCGCTCGCTGCGGGTTCCCCTGGCCGGCCGCTACCAAACTCTGGAACGGGATTACCGGGCCGGGCGCAATACCGCCATTCCCGATCCGCCCATCCGTTACCGCCGCACAAGCCCCGGGCCCACCGCGGCGGCGGCAGGCCCCTGGAGCGATCTGCTGGCCCTGAAGGTGAGCCCGAAAACGCCGGTGGACCTTCGCCACGCGGCTTGGCTGGCGGAAGGGCTCCGCCGCGCCGTGCTGGCACAACTGGCCGATGCCGCCCACCCGCAGATCCACGGCCACCAACCCAGCCTCCACCTGGCCTGGGCCAGCCTGCCCAACGTCGGCCATGCCCACGGCGACGGCCACCTGGTGGGCGTCGGCGCCTGGCTGCCGCACGACTTCGACGGCGAAGCACAGCGCCAATTGCGCCAGGCCTTGCTGGCCGTCGACCAAATCAGCTATGGCGGCCGGCGGATTGCGGTGGCGCTGCCGAAAACCGACTCGGCCGCCCTCGACCGGGTAACCTGGGCGAAACCCGCCCGAGTCTGGGCCACCGCCACCCCCCTGGTGCTGGACTACCGCGCCGGAGAAGCCGACCGCAACCGAGCGGTGAAGACCGCCCTGATGCGCTCCGGCTATCCCAAACCGGTGCGCGTGATTCATTCCACTGTCTGCTCCCTGATTGGCGGCGTCCTGGCCGGCGAGGTCCGCCCCCGCAAGAGCCCCAATCCCCGCGTCCACGCCCTGATCGAATTCGCCGAACCGGTCACCGGCCCTGTGCTGGCGGGGGCCGAGCGCTACTTCGGTCTCGGCCTGTTCCGGCCCATCGGGTGACGCCATGCTGGCACTGGCTGCCCTCGACCCCGCCAATCCCCAGGCCGTGTTCGCCTCCTTCGGCCTGCTGCGTATCCTGGCGGAAGCCGGCCATCCGGCCAGGCTGGCCTGGCGCGATGGGCAGCACGCCGAGCTGCACGGAGTCGATTGGGAAGCGGTGGCCGCCGCCGTCCCCGGCATCCTGAACGTGAAGCGGGCGGAATTGAACTGGTCGGATACGGTGAAAAAATTCACCCGCTATCGGGAACTGATGGCCGACACGGGCCACCACCCGTGGCTGGAGGCCTTTTGGCTGGAATCTGCCGGCGGCAAGACCGTCGAAACCAAGCTGGACATGACCGCCGGAGCCCAGAAACTGTTCGCCACAGTGCTAGCCATGATCCGGCACCTGAGGGACCAGCCGGTCGCCCCGCTGCTGGCGAGAACGCTGCGTGAGCCGTGGGATTATGCCGACCGGGTCGCCGGCCTGGGCTTCGATCCCGGCGCGGTACGCTCGGGTGCATCGGTGACCGGTGGCAAGCCGCCCACCAGCGCCCCTCAGGCGACCATGTCCCTGGCGGGATTGCTGGCCTTCGAAGCCTTGCCCCTGTTGCCGGCCCGCTGGCTCGGCGGCGGGAGGGACGAAATCGTCTGGGCCTTGCCGGAACGGCCGACCGGCTTTGCCAAGCTGCGGCAGATGCTGCTGGCGGCACCGGCCCTCCGGGACGAGGAACTGGCGGCCCAGGGCTGGAGCCGCTGGGCCTGCAGCATCGGCCGCAACGGCAAGTTCGGCTTTTTGTATCCGGCTGCGCGAACCACCAGCGATGGCGGAAACCCAGGGGATCCGCGCATCACCAAGGCCTTGAAATTTCAGGACAGGCATTTTGGCAAAGCGCTGTACATCGTCTGATCCAGGGAAGTTCGCGCCGGTACGGGCAAATCGCTCGTTGCGTCGCGGCATTGGGAACGGACAGTTACTTCGCCCTCTTCGGAGGGCGACACGTTGAAGGCAGTCGCCCGACCGTGAACACGACTGGGCGGAGTGTTACTTCGCCCTCTTCGGAGGGCGACACGTTGAAGGTGCTCTAGCGTCGCTATGCGCTGTCCGCAATCCGTGTTACTTCGCCCTCTTCGGAGGGCGACACGTTGAAGGTGCAATGCGATGATATCCTTTTGCTCGTCCGCAGTGTTACTTCGCCCTCTTCGGAGGGCGACACGTTGAAGGTGGAATGCTGGGTATGGGGACTGGTGGAATTCCTGTTACTTCGCCCTCTTCGGAGGGCGACACGTTGAAGGGAGTGGCAGGACGTCCGCCAGGGCTACATCACCATGTTACTTCGCCCTCTTCGGAGGGCGACACGTTGAAGGAGCGCTGGCCCAGTAGCGATCGACCGCAGAGGCTTCGTTACTTCGCCCTCTTCGGAGGGCGACACGTTGAAGGCGACGGTGCCCGCATCAACGTCGATTACATCGAGTTACTTCGCCCTCTTCGGAGGGCGACACGTTGAAGGGTGATTGTCTGGGTAAAGCCCGTCACGTCCGTCCAGTTACTTCGCCCTCTTCGGAGGGCGACACGTTGAAGGTCGGCCTACACGGAGATCACCGACGCCGACGGTTGGGTTACTTCGCCCTCTTCGGAGGGCGACACGTTGAAGGACGCCGATGACGGTCTGGTTCGCCCCCTTAGCGAGTTACTTCGCCCTCTTCGGAGGGCGACACGTTGAAGGGGCAATCCCCTATGTCGGTTGGATTCTAGCCCCGGTTACTTCGCCCTCTTCGGAGGGCGACACGTTGAAGGGAGCCAATGCCGGCCGGCGCCGGGATCCTGGCGCGTTACTTCGCCCTCTTCGGAGGGCGACACGTTGAATGGCGCTGACAAGCAGGGGGCGACTGGCGAGCCCAGGTTAGCCATTGGCTTCAGATGGCCGATCGGCGCGCGCTCTGTGGGAGGGGGCTTTAGCCCCCTCCCACAAGCAGGCTCCGACCTGATCCGGGAAGTTGTTCTCGGCCAAGCCTTATCTTCACCCGGTGCGAAGGGCGACCGGGTAAAGGCGTCACGACAAACCGGCGTTGACGCCGCAGGAACGGCTACTGTCGCCCCCCTGAAGGCGAAACCCTGGACCTTGACTCGAACGATCACCGAAACATCACCTCAGGACGATGATGACATTCCCCGACTTCTACCGCCGCTTGCGCGGCCGCGAGCCCTACCCCTGGCAGGGCCGATTGGCCGATGCCATCGCCCGGGACGACTGGCCGGAAACCCTGAGTCTGCCCACCGGCGCCGGCAAGTCGACCCTGCTGGACATCTGGGCCTGGGCCGTCGCCGCGGGCCTGGAGACCGCCCCCCGCCGGCTCTACTGGTGCGTGGACCGGCAGTTGGTGGTGGATGCGGTGGCCCGCTCCGCCGAGGATCTCGCCGCGGTGGTGCCCGGTCTGCAACTGGCCACCTTGCGGGGCGGGCTGGATCTCGGCGACCCCGGCGTCAGCGATCCGACGGCACCTGCGGTCATCACCACCACGGTGGATCAATTGGGATCGCGCCTGCTGTTCGGCGCTTATGGCAGCTCGCGGCTGGCGGCGCCGATCCACGCCGGACTGGCGGGGAACGATGCTCTGATCGTGCTGGACGAGGCGCAGATTTCCGAACCCTTCGCCGCCACCCTGGAAGCCATCGGCCGGTTGCGCAACGACGTCCTCGGCCTGCCCTGGCGGATCGTCAAGGTTTCCGCCACCCCGCAAGACCGTGGTGGATTCGAGCTGGATCAGGCCGACTACGACCATCCGCCCTTGCGGCACCGGCTGGCCACCCCCAAGCTGGCAACGGCGGTGGAATGCGCCGGCACCAGACTGCCCGAACGCTTGGCGGAAGAAGCGCTGGCCTTGCGGGATCAAGGCAGCGCGGTGGTGGCTGTGGTCTGCAACCGGGTGCGCACCGCTCGCGCGGTTTTTGCCCGGCTGGCGGAGCACGGCGAGGCCGCGCTGCTCACCGGGCGGGTACGGCCCGCCGACCGAGAACGCCTGCTGGCGGAATACCTGCCGCGGATCGAAGCCAGTTCCAGGGCTCGGGGCCGGCAGCCGCTTTTTGTGGTGGCCACCCAGACCATCGAGGTGGGGGCCGACCTGGACTTCGACGGGATGGTGACCGAATGCGCCTGCCTCAGCGCCATCCTGCAGCGGGCCGGCCGCCTCAACCGGGCCGGCGAGCTGGAGTCGTCCCGACTGGTGGTGGTACTCGGCAAGGGCGACAAGGACGATCCCATCTACGGCAAGGATGCTGCCACCGCCTGGAAGTGGCTGCGGGAGCGGATGACCGGCAAGGGCAAGCACAAGCTGGCCGACCTCTCGCCCCTGGCGTTGCGCGGCAGCGATCGCCCGCCGGAACAGCCCGCCGATTTTCCGCTGCTGGGCCAAACCGATGTCACCGTAATGGCCCAGACTTCGGTACGCCACGACATCGATCTGGCCCCCTGGCTGCACGGCTGGCAGCGCCAGGGCGAGTGCGCCGTGATCTGGCGACGCGACCTGCCGGACGATCCCTCCCGCTGGGGCGATTATCTGCAGGCCATCCCGCCCGTGGCCGCCGAGATTCTCAGCCTGCCGGTCTGGGAACTGGCCGCCTGGTTGCGGGACAGTCACGGCGACGACCCCATCGCCCATTGGGATGGCGACGAAGCGCGGGCGCGGCCCGGCAGCGCCGGGGTCAAGGCCGGCGAGACCCTCGTGCTGCCCGCCATTTACGGAAACTGCGACCGCTGGGGCTGGGCGCCGAGTTGCGCCGAACCGGCGGAGGACGTGGCCGATCAATCCCACCGTATTCGGCTGACCGACGGTGAGGCCATCGCTGCCTGGCAGGAGGAGGAACTGACCGACGAGCAGTTGCTGAACGCCCACGGCATCGAACCGCTGGGCGTTTGGCGGCTGGTGGAATACCCCGGCGGCGTGCTGCTGGTTCGCGGCGCACCGCGCCCGGAACAGGCCGGCGGCGCCGAAGTGCTGCTGAGCGATCATTCCAGCGGCGTGGCCGCCAAGGCCAGACGCTACGCTGCCCGGCTGCCGGCGGTTGTGGCCGAAGCCTGCGAACGGGCCGGGCTGTGGCATGATGTCGGCAAGACCGATGAGCGCTGGCAGTTGGCGGTGGGCGGCAAGGGGAAAGCGCTCGCGAAGTCGGCCAGCCGCAGCGACGCCCAGGTCATCGCCGCCTGGCGCGCCGCCGGACTGCCGCGCGGTTGGCGCCACGAAATGGCCAGCGCCACCGCGACCAGCCAGGCCAGCGATCTGGAACGCTATCTCATCGGCAGCCACCACGGCCGTGGCCGGCCCTTGCTTCCTGCCCTCCCCGACCCGGAGCTATGGCGCTCCTGCGGCGGGGAAGACTGGCCGGGTTTGTTTGCGGAGCTGCAGCAGCGTTACGGATTCTGGGGCCTGGCCTATCTGGAAACCGTGGTGCGGCTGGCGGACTGGGCGCAATCGCGGGAGGAGGCGGCTGATGGCTGACGATTATTGACCGAGCCGGCGGCGGCGATGAAGCAGGCGGGGCTGTGCCGGTTGTGACGCCCAAGGCGGGTGGCGGCATCGCCACCCGCAACAGCGCGCACGTTATCACCGGCCGGCGACAACCTGCCGCCATCCGGTGACATAATAGGCATCCCCGGTTACCCCCCTGCTCCCATGCTCGACCTGCCACCTGACTTTCCTTCGGCACAGCCGTTCATGCCTCATGGCCTGTGTTTGCTCTGGCGCACGGATTTGCTGCTGCTCCATGTCTTGTCGGACAGCGTGATTGCCCTGTCCTACTATTCGATCCCCCTGGCCCTGATCTATTTCGTCATCAAGCGGCAAGACCTGCAGTTCCGCTGGATACTGGTGCTGTTCGGCACCTTCATCCTGGCCTGTGGCACCACCCATTTGATGGAAATCTGGACCATCTGGCATCCGGACTATGTGACGGCCGGGTTCATCAAATCCCTGACCGCATTGACCTCGGTCGGCACGGCCATCGCGTTGTGGCCGTTGATGCCGCACCTGCTGCGGATTCCCAGCCCCTCCTCCCTCGAACTCGCCAACCGCAAGCTGCAGGAAGAGGTCACGCTGCGCGTGGGCCACGAAAACCAGGTGGTCCTGCTCAACAACAATCTGGAGCGGATGGTGGAGGAAAGGACGCGGGAATTGTCGGCGGTGAACCTCCGCCTGGAACGGGAGATACGCGAGCGAGAGCTGGTGGAAGCCGCGCTGCGCGACGGCGACCGCCGCAAGGACGAATTCCTGGCGACCCTGGCGCACGAGCTGCGCAATCCACTGGCACCCATGCGCAACGCCGTCGAACTGGTACAGATGCAGCCGGACCGGGCACCGTCCGCCATCGGCCTGATCAGCCGGCAATTGCAGCATCTGACCCATTTGGTGGACGATCTGTTGGACGTCGCCCGCATCACCCACGACCAGATCACGCTGAAAATGGCCGACGTGGATGTAGCGTCCGTCGTCAGGCAGGCCATGGAAACCGTGCGGCCGCTCGTGGAGATCCGCGAGCATCGCCTGTCGCTGTCGCTGCCGAACGAACCGGTGGTGGTGCACGCCGATCCGGTTCGCCTGGCCCAAATACTCGGCAACCTGTTGGACAACGCAGCCAAATACACCGAGCACGGCGGACAGATCGCCCTGACGGTCGAACGCGCCAACCTACATGCCGTCATCGCCGTGAGCGACAGCGGCATCGGCATAGCGCCGGAGATGCTGACCCGGATCTTCGAGCTGTTCGCCCGCTGCGACCGCTCCATCGGCCTGGCCCAGAGCGGCTTGGGGCTGGGTCTGACGCTGGTCCATCGCCTGGTGGAAATGCACGGCGGCATCATCGAGGCGCAAAGCGGCGGTTTGGGGCGCGGGAGCCGCTTCGTGGTGCGCTTGCCGCTGGCTCCCACGGTTCCGGCACCGATCGAGCCGGAAGCGGCATCGGCTGTGGATCGTCCCGGCCGCAACCGGCGAATCCTCGTCGTCGACGACAACCGGGATTCGGCGGACTCCCTGGCGATGCTGCTTCAGGTCTCCGGCCACGAGGTCCGCACCGCCTACGAGGCGCGCGCGGGAATCCGGCTATTGCAGGAATTCGCCGCCGAGTTCGTGATCCTGGACTTGGACATGCCCGGCATGAACGGCTACGAAGCGGCCGTGAAGATCCGCGAAACCCATCCGGCGGAGCGCTTGACGCTGATCGCGCTGAGCGGGTACGGCCAGGACCAAGACCGCCGCCGCTCCAGGCAGGCGGGGTTCGACCACCACCTGCTCAAGCCGGTGGACTGCAAGGAATTGCTCCGGCTATTCAGCTCCACCGCGCCACCCGGCGCCTTGTAATCCAGGCTTCGCCGATCGCTTCCGGCCTTTACGGACGGCATGGCTGTTCCGGTTGCCGCCGTGCTGCGGCAAGAATGCCTGCGTCCGCTACGCCGCTATCGGTCCGGCGGACGGCCTCTCGACGCCTTGAGCTGGCTGTGTTTGCTCTTGCTGTCCAGCCGCCGCTTCTGCGATGCGCGGGTCGGCTGGGTGGGCTTGCGCGCCTTGCGGACTACCGCGGCGCTCCTGATCAGTTCCGCCAGCCGCTCCAGCGCATCCTGCCGGTTCTGTTCCTGGGTCCGGTATTGTTGCGCCTTGATGATCACCACCCCATCGCCGGAGATGCGCTGGTCGTTCAGTGCCAGCAGCTTGGCCTTGTAGAAATCGGGCAGGGACGACGCCCGGATGTCGAAGCGCAGGTGAACGGCGGAGGAGACCTTGTTGACGTTCTGCCCTCCGGAACCCTGGGCGCGGATGGCCGTCAGCTCGATCTCCGAAAGCGCGACGCCGACCTGATGGGAGATGCGCAGCATGGTTCAATAGTGCGGCGGAATCTCCTGGACCGCCGGGTCGCTGGCTTCGGCCTGCGCCGCCAGCCGCTGGACCCGCGCGACCAGGTGCTTCACTGTGGTTTCCAGCTGATCGATCTGATTCTGCTGCCGGGTGACCACGTCGTTCAGCGCCAACACGGTGTCGTCCTGGTAGGCCAGCTTGGTTTCCAGTTCCACCAGGCGTTGTTCGATCGTCTCCACCGGCCTATTTCCCGCCCTTCAGCAAATCGCCCAAACCTGCGAAAGCCTTGAAGGTGGTCGTCGTATCCTGCCGGCCCTGCGCCTGCCCCGCCTTCGAATGCCCGGCTTCGAGATAGCGCGAGTGCTCGTTGTCGTGGCAGTACAGGCACAGCAGTTCCCAATTGCTGCCGTCCGGCGGATTGTTGTCGTGGTTGTGGTCGCGGTGATGGACCGTCAGCTCATGCAGATTCTTGAGGGTGAACTCGCGGGCGCAGCGACCGCAGACCCAGGGATACATCTTGAGCGCCTGGGCGCGGTATTCCTTCTCGCGATCCTCCCGCTGGCTGCGCGCCTGGGCCACGATGTGATCGAGCTTTTCCTGGTTGGGCTTTTTCATCGGTGTTCCGCGTCGTCGAATTCTAAGGGATGGGGCATTTTGACCTTTCCCGGGCAAACCGGCTAGCCTCAGTGACCCTTCAGCCTTCGGGACGGTTCTGTCACAGTGCCGTAACACATGCCGGGGTACTCTTTCCTTAATCGCCCAGACATGCCGCCCCGGCGAAGGGACCATCAAGGTTGGCTTACCTTCAGGTATTCGCATGCGACCGGTTCCTCCTCATGAAGCTCGAAGGATAGTCATCGAAGGCAGGGACAGAGACTCACAACTCCCGAGGGATTACGACGGCGTTCCGGTAAGGAATCTGCTTCGTGCAATCCCCGCCATACCCCATCACGCGGGCTGCCTGGACGTCCTCGACCAATTTGTCCGCCAGCCGGAACTGTATGCGGCAGCGGTGGTGGATGACCAAATGATCCCCATGGGCTTGGCGGACCGCAGCACGCTCATCGAGATCTTCATCAAGCCCTACACCCGCGATCTGTTCCACAAGAAGACCATCGCCGACTTCATCGACAGGGCGCCAATCATCGTGGAGGCCCACACCGACATCGACGACCTCGCTCGGATGATCGTCGATGCCGGCATGCGACACATGGTCAGCGGCTTCATCATCACCCAGAACAGCATTTACGCCGGCATGGGCACCGGCCATGATCTGCTCCAGGAGATCACGAGCCGCAAGGAGGCCCACCTTTTTCATCTGGCCCATTACGATCCGCTGACGGGATTACCCAATCGTTTGCTGTTCGCCGACCGGCTGCACAAGGCCTGCCTCAACGCGAAACGCAGTAACCGCGCTCTGGCGGTGATCTTTGTCGATCTCGATCGCTTCAAGTTCATCAACGACACTTTCGGTCACAGCTTCGGCGATCTGTTGCTCAAGTCCGTGGGGGAGCGTCTGCTGGCCTGTGTCCGGGAGAGCGACACGGTCGCCCGGCTGGGCGGTGACGAGTTCACCCTGCTCCTGGAGGACATCAAGCACCCCGCCGACACCGTTCGCGTCGCCAATGGAGTCCTCGCCGCCCTGAGCGAGCCGATCGTCCTACTGGGCCAGGACGTCCATGTTTCGGCGAGCATCGGCATCGCTCTGGCTCCGCAGCACGACGACACGGCGGATGGCCTGGTGCGGAAAGCCGATGTGGCCATGTATCAGGCCAAACAGGCCGGGCGCAACAACTACCAGATCTTCACCGAATCCATGAGTTCACGGATGGTCGAGCACATGAGGCTTGAAGTCCGTCTGCGCACCGCCCTGGAAAACCGGGAGTTTGCCCTGCATTACCAGCCACAGGTCAACCTAGCCGGCGGCCGGACGGTCGGCGTCGAAGCCCTGCTGCGCTGGCAGCATCCTGACCTCGGCCTGATCTCGCCGGCGACCTTCATCCCCATCGCCGAGGAAACCGGACTAATCGTGTCCATCGGTGAATGGGTACTGCAGGAGGCCTGCCGTCAACAGGTGGAATGGCAACGCCTCGGCCTTCCTTCCCTGCGCATGGCGGTCAACATTTCCGCCGTGCAGTTCCATCACGAAGGCTTTCGCGCCATGGTCCGGCGGGTGATCGCCGAAACCGGGATCGATCCCCGTTGCCTTGAGCTCGAGCTCACCGAGGGGGTCATCATGGCGAATCTCCAGTCGGTGCTGGAAGTCCTGGCCGAACTGCGGCGCCTCGGCGTCCGCCTGGCGATCGACGACTTCGGCACCGGCTATTCCAGTCTCAGCTATCTCCGTCAATTCCCCCTGGACCGGCTGAAGATCGACCAGAGCTTCGTCCATGACGTCCAGAAGATTCCGGCCAACCTCGCCATCGTCAAAACGATCATCAGCCTGGCGGCCAATCTGGGGATGGAAGTGGTCGCTGAGGGAGTGGAATCGGAAGACGAACTGGCCTTGCTGCAGGCCAATCACTGCCTTGAGGTGCAGGGCTACCATTTCTCCAAGCCGGTTCCCGCAGCCGACTTTCTTCACTGGTATCAGACCCGGAAAAGTGAACGCGGCATTGTCCTTTCGGCGGGCGGCAGCTCGCCAGCAGAGGAAGAGGCAACAAGGCATGAACATGAGTCGTAGCCAACTCCCCAGGAATCGCCGGGGTCGGTCAAGACGATGCGAGCGCCTGGCGGGCAAAACGGGCTGTCGACATCGCTTCCAAACCGCCGGTGATCCCCGATTCCTTGGCTTTGCGCCGTGTCCCTCGCCGTTCGTCAAGCCGGCTGCTGCGCCGGCACTTGTCAGTTGCGATTGCAAGGGAAAGGGCCAGACCGCCACGGTCTTTGGCGGGGTGGTTCGAAATCCCGATGGCCATGGTTTTTGTAATCGATCCGTAACTAAAAGAGCCTGCGGGCGAACCCATTCTTAACGATCCGCGTCGGGAGAAGACCTTGCTGCGAACGATGATCCCCATCCTCTTCCTCGTGCTTCTGACCGGACCCGCCCATGCGTGGTGGAACAAGGATTGGCCGGACCGGAAGAAGATTGTCCTCGACACCTCGGCGAGCGGAGTTCCCATCGCCGACAATCTGGCGCAAGTACCAATCGTGGTTCGGTTGCACAGTGGCAATTTTTCATATTCTCTGGACACCAAGAGCGACGGCTCCGATCTGCGGTTCGTTGCGAGCGACGATAAGACGCCCCTCAAGCACCACATCGAGCAGTACAGCCAAGTGAGCGGTTTGGCCATCATCTGGGTTCAGGTCCCGACGGTTCTGGCCGATACGCCGGACGCCCATATCTGGATGTATTACGGCAACCAGGCGGCTCAGGCGGCTGACGATCGTGCCGGAACCTACGATGTTGCCACCGTCGCGGTTTACCACTTCGACGAATTCACGGGATTGCCCCGCGATTCCAGCGCTTACGCCAATCATCCGGCCGCCGGTTCCGCAAGACTCGGCCAACCGGGCTTGATCGACAACGCCGCCGCCTTTGATTTGTCCGCATCGCTCAAAACGCTCGCTAACCAGACGCTGGAAAGCTCGCCAAACAAGGGCTTTACCGTATCGGCGTGGCTCAAACTGACCAAGCCCCAGGAATTAGGGCGGGTCTTGTCCCTCGGTTCCGAGGGTTCGGGGTTCTTCCTGGAGATCAACAAGAACAATGTCGTGGCTCGCATCGCAGCGGCGAATCAGGAGACCACCGTCCAAACCGTCGTGCCCTTGGCCGTCGATCGTTGGCACCACGTGGCGGTCTCGCTGGGCGCCAAGCTGAAGTTATTTGTGGACGGGGAACTGGTCGGCGAAGCGCCCAAACCCAGCCCCAGCGAACTTGCAGGCGATTTGATCCTGGGAGCCACGGGAGCAAGCAATGGCTTCACCGGGCTGCTGGATGAACTGATGATCTGCAATGTCGAGCGCAGCGCCGACTGGCTCAGGCTGCTCGCCAAGGGACAGGGACCCGACGGGAAGCTGGTGGTCTACGGCGAGGACGAGTCCGCGGAAGCCGGCGGCGGTTTCACCTATCTGGCCCTCATCGAGACGCTGGTAAAGTCCGTCAGCATCGACGGCTGGGTGATCATTGCCATCACGCTGCTCATGGGGTTCGTCGCTTTCGACGTCATGGTCAACAAATATTTCTTGCTTCGGCAGATTGAAAGGCAGGATGACCACTTTGCCGGCGAGGCTCGCAAGCTGCTCAGTTTCACCCTTCAGGAACAGGATTCCGCCGCAAAACAACGGGCCATCGACGAACTTGGGCGCCGCTACGGCCACAGCACGCTGTTCCGGCTGTTCACCGCGGGCCTGGCCGAACTCGACCGCCTCATGGAACTCGCTGCGACGAGGAACACCGGCAAGGCCACCCTCGCCGGCGAGGCACTGGAAGTGATTCGCTCGAGTCTAGACGCGACCATCGTGGAGGAAAACAACCGCCTGAACGCCCGCTTGGTGCTGGTGACGGTGGCTATCAGCGGCGCTCCCTTTCTGGGACTCCTGGGAACCGTGGTGGGGGTGATGATGACCTTCGCCGCCGTGGCGGCGACGGGCGATGTCAACGTCAATACCATCGCGCCAGGGGTCGCCTCGGCGATGACCGCCACCGTGGCGGGGCTGTTCGTCGCAATTCCTTGCTTGTTCGGCTACAACTATCTCGCCACGCTGGTCGCCCGGCGCATGTCCGCCATGGACATTTATGCCAGCCAACTGCTGAGCCACTTTGCCCTGTTACATTCCAGCAGTCATGCGGCACCGGAGGATACTCATGCGACACCGGGCTAGACCCAAGCCTTACGATGACTTGAATGTCACCCCCTTGTTGGATCTCGCCTGGAATCTCCTGGTGATCTTCGTGATCATGGCGACCGCGACGGTCCAGGGGATCACGGTCGCCCTACCCAAAGCCAGCGCAGCGCCCAATCTCGGCAAACCGAAAACCAGGGCAGTTACGGTATTGGCAGACGGCCGAGTATACCTGGACACGACTCAGGTCACCCTTCCCGAGTTGGAGGATAAGCTGCGCCAACTCCGAGCCGCATCCCCTGATCTCCCCGTGGTGGTCAAAGGCGATGCCAACGTCCGATACGACGACGTCGTGCATGTCCTGGATGTAATCAAGCGAGTCGATATCACCAACCTCGGTTTAGCAACGCGACGATTCGTGAAGTAATGGGCCCCCTTCAGGTTTCTACCGATGAAGTCCCTGATTCGCTTGGTCATCCTGATGCTGGCCCTTACAACCGCCTGGATGATTCGCGAGCAGTTGATCGCGAGCTCCCATCGTCGTCTGGACGACTATCAATGGGTACACCTGGTGGACGAACCCCCTCCCCTCGCGCCGAAGCCTGAGTCTCCGCCGGAACCGCTGCCGGAGCCTGAACCCGTCGAAGAGGCGCCCGAGGAAGCGGAACAGGGGATCCGCGACGAACCGCAAGAAGCCCTGGAATCGACGGACGAAGCGCTGGGCGTGGAAGAAGAGGGCTCCGCCGGGTCAGACAGTTTTGGTCTTCGCGCCAAGAAGGGAGGAAAAGATTTGCTTCAATTCCTGGAACCGCGACAGGCAAAACCTTCGGTCAATCGCGGCCCGCTTTTTCTGACATATGGCGGCACTCTGGCCAGCGAACTTGAAACCTTCCTGAAAGACGATCCCGCGCTTCGAGGGAAGAACTTTGTCACGGTGGTGAAAATTTGGGTCAATGCCGTCGGTAGGATCGAACGGTGCTCGATCGACCAATCAAGCGGCAATCGCGCAATCGACGATCGCATTCTTCGGCACATCCAATCGTTTTCCGGCCAACTGGAGGTTCCACCCAGAGGCATGCCCCAGCCCATAATCATCCGTATCAGGTCCAAGATCGCTTCCGGATTGTCCTGGTCCGTAACACTGCCCGAATGGGTCAGCGCCGAACGGCAATCCTCGCCCGCCCTACCCGATACCCTTCCTGGTAGCCGCGACATCACGCGGCGGCAGAAACGCCTTTAAAGGATAGGAAATTCAATGAGCCTCGGCGCCCATTGGGGGAACTAAGGATGCGTCCGTGATGGGGACATGTCAACGACTCGATTCGGGTCGATCAAGAGAAAGCGCACGCAGTTGGTTTGGGCTTCGAAATGGGGAAGTGAGGCGGCGACGTGATGGAAAGCGGCAGCGGCACCGACACCTACCGCTACGAGGCCGCCGCCCTCGGCAGCGACGATCTGCTGGCGGGCGGCCACGACCTGATCCGCGACGAGGCCGGCAGCCGGATCGATCTCGGCACCGGGGTCGAAGCCGAACTGACCATCGGCGGCAGAACGCTGTCAGCCCTCAAGGGCACCGTGGCGATGGGCAACACCCTGGACACCGACAACCGCATCGCCTACAGCGCAGGCCAGCTGCTGCTGGATCTCAACGGCGACGGAATCTTCCAGGCAACCGACGACTTCCGCATCGAACTGGCCGGCCACATCGCCGGGGTGGTCTACGACGCCGTCCATGACCGCCTGGAGCTGCAGGGACGCGACGGACCGGGCTTCGCCGGGCGCCCGCTGGACGGCGAACAGCTGCAGGGCATCCTGCTGGAAGACCAGATCCTGCTGGGCGACGACTCCCGGCAAGCCGCCCCCGACAACCTCGCCGGCGGAACCGGCAACGACTACCTGTTCGGCGGACGGCCGCGACACTTACCGCTACGAGGCGGCGACCCTGGGCAGCGGCGATCTGGCCGCGGGCGGCTTCGACGTGATCCGCGGCAGCCTGATCGACTTCACTGCGGCGGTGGAGGGCCTGCTCAAGACCGGCGGCACCGTGCTGTCGGCAGTGGATGGAAAGACCCAGCTGGCGGACGCCATCGATGCCGACAACAGCATCGCTTACAGCGAAGGCCAAATCCTGGTGGACGTCAACGGCGACGGCCAGTACACCGCCGATGGCGATTTCCGCATCGAGCTAGTCAAGGCGGTCGGCCAGGTCAGCTACGACGGCACTCAGGACGTGCTGATTCTGGGCTAAACCGGAATGATGGCCGCCGTTCCCCGCAGGCGGGATGGGCTTCGGCCCGCGAGGTGCGCCGCGCCTTCGCTGGCCGCGCCCCTTCCCGCAATCTCCCTTGCGGACGTCGTCCATCGGTCGGCGCACGACTTCTGCCACCGTCCGCGCTGGGTTACGCTCCGCCAACCCAACCTCCTACGCTTTACGCCGGCATGAACTTCCACAACCCGCTCTGCCTTCTCGCCCTTCCGTTGCTGTCGCTGGCCTGCATCCTGCCTGCCTCGGCGGAGCCTGTGGTCCTGCAGTTCTGGGCGATGGGGCGGGAAGGCGAACTGGTGAAGTCGCTGCTTCCGGAATTCGAAAGCCGCAATCCGGGGCTGAAGGTCAAAGTCCAGCAAGTCCCCTGGAACGCCGCCCACGAGAAGCTGCTGACCGCATATGCCGGGGAGGCGCTGCCGGACGTGTTCCAGCTGGGCACCACCTGGATTCCGGAATTCGTGGCCCTGCACGCCCTCGAACCATTTGCGCCGGAACCGTTCCGGCAGGATTTCTTTCCGGCGGTGCTGGCGGCCAACGAGCTGGACGGCCGCTTGTGGTGTGTGCCCTGGTACGTGGACACCCGGGTGCTGTTCTACCGGAGCGACTTGCTGGCCCAGGCGGGCTGGCCGGAGCCGCCGCGCGACTGGGACGGCTGGCTGGCGGCGATGGCGGCGCTGCGCAGGATGGACGGGGAGCGCTACGCCATCCTGGCGCCCGCCAACGAATGGGAACTGCCGGTGATCCTGGGCCTGCAACGGGGCGCCGGATTGCTGCGGGACGGTGCCCGCTTTGGGGATTTCCAAGGTGCCGCCTTCCGCCGGGGATTGGCAGTCTACCTCGATCTGTTTCGCCGCGGCCTCGCCCCCGCCCTGGCGCAGACCCAGGTCGCCAACCTCTACCAGGAGTTCGCCGAAGGCTATTTCGCCATCTATTTGAGCGGGCCCTGGAATCTGGGGGAGTTTCGCCGCCGGCTGCCACCGGAACTGCAGGATGCCTGGGCAACCGCCCCGCTTCCCTCCTTCGACGGAAGAGAACCGGGATTGTCTCTGGCGGGAGGCGCCGGGCTGGCCGTTTCGGCCCGCTCGCCGCACAAGGAGCAAGCCGCCAAGCTGGTGGCCTTTCTCGCCGAACCGGCCCAACAACTGCAGTTTTACCGGCTGTCGGGGGACTTGCCGCCGGGGCGAGCGGCTTGGGACGATCCTGTCCTGGCGGCCGACCCCAAGGCGCGCGCGTTTCGGGTACAGCTGGACCATCTCGCGGCCGTGCCCAAGATTCCCGAATGGGAGAGGATCGCCGCCAAGCTGGCGGAAAAGACCGAGCGTCTGGTGCGGAGAGAACTGGCCGAAGATCAGGCGCTGGAGGAGTTGGACCGGGCCACCGACGCCATCCTGGAAAAGCGGCGCTGGCTGCTGGATCGGAGACGGTAAGGGCTCGACCGGGCTCCGGCGGCTGCAACCGGCCACTCTGCCCTAAGCCATCCCGATAAGCTCCATGCGGGATCGCCGGCTTGCGGCGGGAAGGGGGCCTCAGCCCCCTAACCCCGTCCCCACTCCGCCTGCCGGCAGCGCTGCGGCAAAATCCTTAGCCACATACCCCCGCTGACAACAGGGCTCTCCCATAACCGGAGCCGCAACGGATGGAATGATCGTTGGCGATGGTCAGGAAGCCACCCGGGGTGGCCAGCTTGAGGAACAGGCTGAGCAGCCGCTGCCGCTCCAGGGCCGGCGAATCGCCCTGGATGTGGAGCTGGCGGTTGATGTAGCGCAGCTCGCCCACCGACTCATAGGCGTAGCGATCCAGCCCGTCCACCACCTCGCCCAGGGCGGCCAGCGCGGCCGGCCGGGCCGAAACCGTCCTGGCCAGGCCTCCGAGCAGCTTGAATCCACCCGACGACAAGGCCGCCAGTTCATGCTGCAGCGTGTCCCGCAGCACGTCGGAAGGCGGCATGTGGGGCACGATGTCGTCGGCATACTCGTAGCGGACCCCCTGCACCCCGGCCTGGGCGTAGGCTGCGGCAAAAGTCTCGGTACCGGCGCGGGCGGCAGCGAAGCTATACACCCCGGTCACCGGTTTGCCCTCCAGATGCAACCGCACACCGGCCAGGTGGGCCATGGCGCCGCCCTTGCTGTGGCCGGTGACGTACAGGCGACGCGACGGACACTGGCTCAGGCGGCGCTCCAGTTCCTCCTGGAACGGCTCGGTCCACAGGGCGTCCACGGCATTCCAGAACCCCTCGTGGACATCGCCCAGCCCCGGCACGGCAACCGGCAAGGCGCGAAAGTCGTTCACCCAATCCCGCAGGAAGCCCGCCGCATCGGCGATGTTGTCCACCTGGGGCGGATGGGTGCCGCGGAAGGCCAGGACCACCGCCGGTTCCGCCGACACCGGATCGTTCAGGGTTCCCACCAGACAGGCATGATCGCGCTCGTGGGCGACGAAATGGCTGGGCTCATCCACCAAGCCGATCTGCCCATAGTAAGGCTGTTCCTCGACGAAGTCCGGTTCGCCCGCGAAACCGATGCCATAGGCGGCATTGCTCGCGCACAGCAGTTGAGAGGTCAGGACCGAGAGGCTGTTATCGTTGTTATCGCTCATAGTGTTCTCCTCATGTCGATGGTGTGCGGGACACTGGGGAAGGACTCGTGTGCATGTCCCGGAAGGGTTTGGGAGCAAGCCCAAACAACGGGAGCTTAACAGCGACCGGGGCGCGCCGGAACCCGGACGGAACCCGGACCGGAAGGGAAGGGAGGATGCCGCCAACGAACCCAGCCCGGACTCGCGGGTGTGGCCAGCGGAGCTGGATATCTCGCATCGGGAACCCCGGCCGCGGGCTGAAACTCCTTCCCACGGTTTCCTGTGGGCACGACTGCGCCCGGATCAGAGGCTTTCCATGTATTCGATGCGCAACTGAAGGCTGCGGTTGTCGCGGTATTCGTTGACGTCCAGCCGATAGGCCAGGCGCAGCCGGCGGCAGCCCAGCCAGCGTTCGGGCTGCTCGACGAAGAAGCAGATGGCATCCACCATGCGGCCTTCGGCGGGGGTCTGCAGCACCCACTTCAGATGGCGCTCTCCGACGATGCGGCACTGCTGCACGTCGAACTCGCCGTCGAACAGAGGCTCCGGAAAACTCTGCCCCCAGGGGCCAGCCTGCTGCAGCATCTCGGCCACGTCGATGCGCAGTTCCCGCGAACTCAGCTCGCCATCGCTGTGGACGATCTGATCCAGGTCGAGACCGTCCAGATGGCGTGCCACCGTGGCCTCGAACACCTGGGCGAAGCGGGCGAACTGTTCGCGCCCGAGGCTCAGCCCCGCCGCCATGGCGTGGCCACCGAACCGGCTCAGCAGATCGGGATGGGCGGCGGCGATGTCGCTCAGCACGTCGCGGATGTGGACGCCGGGGATGGAACGGGCCGACCCTTTGATCTCCCCTTCACCGGCCGGCGCGAAGGCGATCACCGGGCGGTGCAGCCGGTCCTTGATGCGGGACGCCAGGATGCCGATCACCCCCTGGTGCCAGCCGGGGTCGAACAAGCAGCAGCCGGCCCGGTCGGCGCCATCCGGCCGGGCCGGCATTCCGGCCAGAATGGCTTGGGCGTCCGCCTTCATCTGGTCCTCGATCTCGCGCCGCTCCCGGTTCAAGTCGTCCAACCGCACAGCCAGGGTACGGGCGGTCGCCCCATCCTCCGCCAACAGGCATTCGATGCCCAGCCCCATGTCCTCCAGACGGCCGGCGGCGTTGAGGCGGGGACCGGCGGCGAACCCCAGGTCGGCTGCCACCGTCGACTTGGACGCGCGGCCGGCCACTTCCAGCAGGGCGGCGATGCCGGGACGCGCCTGGCCGGCGCGGATGCGCTGCAGGCCCTGGTGGACCAGGATGCGGTTGACGTGGTCCAGCGCCACCACGTCCGCCACCGTACCCAGCGCCACCAGGTCCAGCAGCTGGCCGAGGTTGGGCTCCGCCAGCCCGCGGGCGGCGAACCAGCCTTGCTCGCGCAGCCGGCTGCGCAACGCCATCAGCACGTAGAACATCACCCCCACCCCGGCCAGGGCCTTGCCGGGAAAGGCATCGCCCGGCAGGTTGGGATTGACGATGGCATCGGCCTGCGGCAGCCGGCTGCCGGGCAGGTGATGGTCGGTGATCAGGGTCTTGAGGCCATGCGCCCGGGCGGATTCGACTCCCTCCAGGCTGGAGATGCCGTTGTCCACTGTGATCAGCACCTCGGGCCGCCGGCTCAGGGCCACCTCGACGATCTCCGGGGTCAGCCCGTAGCCGTATTCGAAGCGGTTGGGGACCAGGTAAGACAGCCGCTCCGCCCCCATGGCGCGCAGCCCCAGCATCGCCACCGCACAGCTGGTGGCACCGTCGGCATCGAAATCCGCGACGATCAGCAGGTGGCGTCCCTGCTCGATCGCGGCCACCAACTCCGCCACCAGAGTCTCCATGCCACCCAGCAGCCAGGGCGACGGCAGCTTGGCGAGAGCGCGGTCGAGCTGGCCGGGGTCGGTCAGGTCGCGCGCCAGATAGATGCGCCGCAGCAGCTCGGGAACGGTATCCAGCCGATGAGCCGGAACTGCCGGGCGGCGGACGATCTTGCGGGGAACGGGATGGTGCAACATGGACGAGAGCTATCGGAAAGAACGGGCGACGGCGTGTAGAGCGGGTTGGACGCACAGACGGTCGGTGGGTTACGACGCGCCTCAAGGCTTTCGCATCGGAACGGTGCTCGCAGTGCGCGTCTAACCCGCCCTACGAAGGCTTCGGTGTGCGCCTTGACCCGCCGCCCGACACGAATCGGCGATGGCCGGTGGGTTACGACGCGCCTCAAGGCTTTCGCATCAGGGCGGTGCTCATAATGCGCGTCTAACCCACCCTACCGTTGCACCCAGGACTCAGCCGCCGGTCATGGCGCGGTATTCCTTGATCAGGGCATCGGGACCGGCGAAGCCGTCCAGCCGCACCCAAGGCTTGCCGGGGGCGGCGCGCATGAGGGTCAAGGGGGTGTGGTTCATCTTGTCGCCGCGGTAGGCGTCGAAGGCCTTCTGGATGGCGATGCTGGCTTCCAGGGTGCCGGTGTAATGGTTCCACTGGGGACCGGCCTTGAATTTGGCGGCGTATTCCCGAAGCTTGGCCGGCGTGTCGTTTTCCGGATCGATGGACACCGACACCATGTGGATCTTCCTGGCCTCATCGCCCAGCTTGGTCTGCACCTTGGCGAACACGTGACTCAGCACCGGGCAGATGGCCGAGCAGGACGCATAGATGAAGTTGACCATCACCGGCCGGCCGTCGTCCAGCTCCTTCTTGAAGGAGACCTTCTGGCCGTCCTCCCGCACCGCCTGCACGTCGGGGATTTGATAGTCCGCCTCGCTGCGCGTCACCGGCGCTGACGACTGCGGCATGGTGTGGTGCTCGTGGCCGCTGCCCTGCTGGGCCGGATTGGACTCGGGCTGTGCCGCCCAGGCCGGAACGCTCAGCGCGGCCAGGAGCGCCCATGCGCCGGATTGGATCGGTTGCATATTCATGAAGCTCTCCGAACAAGAAGCGGTGGCGTGGTCGCCTCAAACGGCCGCGAGGCGGTCGGCCACGAAGGGATTGTTGCGCCGTTCCTCGGCGAAGCTGGACATGGGTCCGTGGCCCGGCAGGAAGCGCACCGAATCGCCCAAGGGCCACAGCCGCTGACGAATCGAACCGAGCAGGACGGCGTGGTCGCCGCCGGGCAGATCGGTGCGGCCGATGGAGCCGGCGAACAGCACGTCGCCCACCAGCGCCAGGCCCTCGCCACGATGGAAGAACACCACGTGGCCCGGCGTGTGGCCGGGACAATGCAGCACTTCCAGGGATAGGCCGCCGAACTCCACGGTGTCTCCCTGCTGCAGCCAACGGTCGGGCTCGAAGGGAACGATGGGCGGAAATCCGTACTTCCGGGCTTGCCGGTCGAGACACTGGAACCAGTAGAGATCGTCGGCCTGCGGCCCCCAGATGGGAACGGCCAGGCGCCGGGCCAGCTCCTGCGCGGCGCCCACGTGATCGAGATGGCCGTGGGTCAGCAGGATCTTGGCCGGAACCAGGTTTTCTTCATCCAGGGCCTGAAGGATCCGTTCCGCCTCGCCGCCCGGATCCACCACCACGGCTTCCCGGGTCTCCGGGCACCAGTGGATCGAGCAATTCTGCTGAAACGCCGTGACCGGCACCATGCAGGATTTCACCGGAGCGTCCGCTGAGCCGGATTGGCGGAGGTGCGCAGCGGCGGGGCCAGCCTGGCCAATTCGCGATCGATCGCGGCGTACAGCTCCGGAGTCCACTCCGGCAGCCACTCCCGGTCGGCCTTGAGCGGCACCAGACGGGGATCGTGGGGCGCGATCACGACGCTCACGTGGTCGTGCCCGGTCTGCGCCACCAGCACGAACAATTCCTCGATGGCGGCATCGCCGATGGCCAGGCAGCCCACCGAGACGTCCTTGCCGTGGATGAAGATGTCCGACCCCGGATTGTCACGGCCATCCTGCTCGGCGTGGTACCAGTCGAACTCGTTGGGATAGTCGAGCTTCATCGACAGATGGTAGTGGCTGTTGGGGTTAAGGCCCTCGATCCGGTAGATGCCTTCCGGCACCTGCTTGTCGCCCTGGCGCAGCTTGGGGCCGGCGGTGCCGCTGGCGGCCAGGACGGGATATTCCCGGATCAGCCGGAACCCGCCTTCGTCGCGCGCCCACAGCTCCAGCACCCGTTCCGCCTTGTAAGCCGCCAGCACGATCTCCCGCGGCGGATATGCCACGCCGGCCCGCTGGAAGTGGGGCTTGAGCTGCTCCACGGCATAGGGCCCATACTGCTGCAGCACGTCGTCGACCGTGCGCCGTTCCGGAAACAGGAAGGACGGGATGATCACGTCCGCCGCCTCGGGCTGGCGCGGTGCAGCGGTCTGTGCCGTCTGCTGCGGGGGCGGCTTGGCCTTGGCAGCGGGGCCGCCGCAGCCGGCAAGATGGAGGAATACCAGAATGAGGACGGCATTTCCGAAGGCGAGGAATACGTTCATGGGGAAAGACCGGTCGGGTCCGGGGAAGCGGAATCTTGGATGATTGTAGCCGAGACCGCCGTTGCCGGCCCCGGCTCATGCGCGCCGGGCACCGCGCAGGCTGCGCCACAAACCGATCGGATCAAAGCCCCGCTGCGCCAGACGTCCCGCCACCATGCGGGTGATGTGGACGATGTCCATGACCGGCTTGAAATGGCTGGGGCGGGCACCGGGCCGGTAGCTGACCCGGATCGGCACCGGCTGGTAGGCGAAGCCCAGCCGGGCCGCCTCGATGATGATCTCGCTCTCGAACACGAAGCTGCGGCTAGGGTCGGTCGCGACGCGGGCTCGGCGGATCAGCTCCGCCGGGTAGACCCGAAAGCCGGACTGGCTGTCCTCGATGGGCTGGCCCGAAGCCCAGCCGATCCAGAAGTTGGCGACCCGGTTGGAGCGCCGCCGCCCCTCCGGGATCACCGAGGGGTCGTGGAACCTGGAACCGACGATGAGCCGGTCCGGATGGTGTTCGGAGGCTTCCAGCAGGGCAGGGATGTCGGCGGGCTCGTGCTGGTCGTCGCCGTCCAGGGTCAGCACCCGCTCCGCCCCTCGGGAAACGGCGTGGGTGAGGCCGTGCCACAGGCTGGCGGCCTTGCCCCGATTGGTCTCGTGGCTCAGCAGGGTGACCGGCAGTTCGGCCAGGATTTGGCCGGTGGCATCGGTGGAGCCGTCGTTCACCACCACCAGCCGGTCGACATAAGGCAGAGCCTTTTCCACCACGACGCGGATGGTGGCGGCCTCGTTGTAGGCCGGGATGACCAGCCAGGCGTCGCAGGCCTTCAAATCATGCCCCCGTTGACGGAAAACACCTGGCCGGTGATGTAGGAAGCCCGCTCCGAGGCCAGAAAGCCCACCAGGGCGGCCACCTCCTCCGGCTTGCCGGCCCGCTTCATGGGCACCAGCTGCTGAACCCGGGCCGGGTCGAAGCTGCCTTCGATCATGGGGCTCTCGATGATGCCCGGCGCCACCACGTTGACCAGGATGCCGCGGGAGGCCAGCTCCAGGGACAGCGATTTGCAGGCTCCGATCAGCCCCGCCTTGGCCGCCGCGTAGTTGGCCTGGCCGCGGTTGCCGGTCAAAGCCGCCACCGAGGCGATGCCGATGACCCGCCCCCAGCGGGTCCGGATCATGGGCAACAGCAACGGCCGGGTCACGTGGTAGAAACCGTGCAGGGAGACGTCGATCACCCTGCGCCACTGGTCGGCGGACATCCCCGCCAAAGGCGCGTCGTCGTGGATGCCGGCGTTGTGCACCAGCACCTGGAACGGACCGGATTCCAGCAGGGGTTCCAGGGCCGCCGCGGTGGCTTCGGCATCGGCCAGATCGAAGCTCACGGCCTGGGCCGAACCGCCGGCCACCCGGATGTCCTGGGCGACGGTCTCGGCCGCCGTCAGATTGCCGTGGGCATGGACCCAGACGTCGAGGTCTTGCCGCGCCAATTCCCGGCAGATGGCGCCGCCGATGGCCCCGCTGCCACCGGTCACCAGGGCTTTCTTCGTCATGGATCCGTCAGGCGGCGGCGTGAAAGGCCGGGCTGAATTCGTGCACCGCCTCGATCATGGCGCCCACGTGCTCCGGATCGATGGCGGGATGGACCCCGTGACCCAGGTTGAACACATGGCCGCTGCCCTGGCCAAAACCCGCCAGCACCTTGCGGACCTCGTTGCGGATGGTTTCCTTCGAGGCGTACAGCACCACCGGATCCAGGTTACCCTGCAGCGCCACCCGGTCGCCGACCCGCGACCGCGCCGCGCCGATGTCGATGGTCCAGTCCAGCCCCAAGGCGTCGTAGCCGGAGTCGGCCATCGCCTCCAGCCACAGGCCGCCGCCCTTGGTGAACAGGATCGCCGGTATCTGCCGGCCGTCGGGCCGCAGATTGAGCTGATCCAGCACCCGCTTGGCATAATCCAGCGAGAACAGCCGGTACTGCTCGGCGGTGAGCGCTCCGCCCCAGGTATCGAACACCATCACCGCATCGACACCGGCGGCGATCTGGGCGTTGAGATAGGCCGCCACCGAGTCCGCCAGCTTGCCCAGCAGCTGGTGCATGAGCGCCGGCTGGTCGTACATCAGGCCCTTGGCCTTCTGGAATTCCCGGCTGCTGCCGCCTTCGATCATGTAGGTGGCCAGGGTCCAGGGACTGCCGGAAAAGCCGATCAGCGGCACCCGCTGGTTCAGATTCCTTTTGATCAGACGCACCGCGTCGGGCACGTAGCGCAGTTCCACTTCCGGGTCCGGGATGGGCAGCCGCCGGATGTCCTCGGCGGAGGCGACCGGCTTGTCGAAGCGGGGCCCCTCCCCTTCCACGAAACGCAAGCCCAGCCCCATGGCGTCGGGCACCGTAAGGATGTCGGAGAACAGGATGGCGGCGTCGAGCCGGTAGCGGTCGATGGGCTGGATGGTCACCTCGCAGGCCAGCTCCGGGTTGGTGCAGAGATTCATGAAGCTGCCGGCCTGTTCCCGCACCCGGCGGTATTCGGGCAGGTAGCGGCCGGCCTGGCGCATCATCCAGACCGGGGTGCGCTCGACCGGCTGGCGCAACAGGGCGCGCAGAAAACTATCGTTGTGTAGGGATTCCATGGGCTCATTCATCGGTTTTGTCGGATTCCGCCGCCTTCTCGCGGGCGTGGGTACTGTGAATTTCCTGCTGGACCGCCTTGAGCGGCCGGGGGACGGGTCTGCCCTGACGGCTCGGCAGCTCCGCCGCCGCTGCCAGTGCCGCCCCGAAGCTGGGGTAGATGCCGTACACCACGGTATAGAGGTCGCCGGTCGGTCGCGCCGTCTTGTACAGGGCAATCTGATCGCTGGGCGGAAAGCCGCGAACGAACCCGTTGAGCCGTGCCGGCTGCGACACCGTGATCAATTGCAGGGTGAAGCCCTTGGGGTCCTGCTGCAGCAGCCAGGTGGAATCCTTCAGGTCGGCCAGGGTGTTGGGCTTGCCCTTGGGGGGCTCGGCCCCGGCCACTGCCGCAGTGGGGGGCGGGGGTGGAGTGACCGGCTCGGGCGTGGTCACCGGCACCGCCGAAGCTGCCGTCGGGGCGCCCGGCACCGGAGATGGGGGGACTGGCACGAGCGCAGGTTCGGTCGTAGCCGCAGGCGCCGCGGCCGGCACGACAGAGCCGGGAGCAGGAGGCGGCGCAGGCGGCGCTTCGACCGATGCCACCGGCGGCACCGTGGGTCCCGCTGGCTCCGGCTGGGGCGGAGCCGGCACCGCGGCGGGCTCGGCCACCGCCGAGGGCGGCTCGGCCGCCACAGGAACCGCCGGCTCGGAGTTGGCTGCCACCGTCTGGGGCGGAACTGCCCGGTCGCCGCCGCCGGGCTCTTTCGCCGGTTGCGGAGGAGCCGGGGGCGAGGGGGGCGGCACCGCGGAATCGCCCGCCGGTTCCGATCCGGTGCCGGTTGCCTCGACCAGCCGGTCTTTCAGCGTCCCCAGGAATTCGTCGTCTTCATAGCGCATCGCGGCAATCGCAAGCGCCAGTGCCGCCGTGCCTGCCAACGCATAGACCCAGGATTTCCTTGCGGCGGGTACCGCTACGGTCTGGCCCGGGCGGCCTGCAGCCTGGGCCAAGGCGTCCATGGCCCCACCGCCCCGCACCTCCTGTTCGGGCCCCAGGGGCATGACCTGTGCCGACTTGAAGGCGGCCGGGTCGGTGAGCGTCTTGGCGGCGAAATCTTCCGGCGTCAGCGCGCAGACCAGCTTCAACCCCGGCTGGAGGCTGGCGTAACGCACCAGGCTCTGCAACAAGCCCGGCATCAGCGCGCCGGCATTGTCCAGCACGAACACCAGACAGCGGCCTTGCCGCTCCAGGTCCGCCAACTGCTCTTCCAGCGCCTCGGTGTAGCCGCCGCCATAACCGTCGATGGGCTTGCGCAGCAGCCTGAGGGCCTCCTCCACGAGGTAGTCGAAGGTCAGGTTTGGGCCGGCCTGCAGGTAGCAAACCAGCCAGTTGCCGTGGGCATGGGCCTGGAATTGGCGCAGCAACTGAGTCTTGCCGGATCGGGCCGATCCCCGCAACACCACCGGGTGCGGCAGGTTCGCCACCAGATGCAGCAGCAGATCGAGTTTGCGCGGCGGGAATGCATGCTCCACGGGGACCATCCTGGGGTTTGTTCAACCCCGGCCGTAGTGTTCGAGGGTTTCCCGGAGGGGGGCCGCATCGACTGAAACCGGCAGGGTGGCCTGACCGATGCCTCGCAGCAGGATCAGCCGCAGGCTGCCGTCGATGTTCTTCTTGTCCACCGCCATCAGTTCCAGGAAGCGGTCTGGCGCCAACTCCGGCGGTGGCACGACCGGCAACCGGGCCCGCTCCAACAATGCCACGATGCGTCCGAACTCGGCGCTGTCGAGCCAGCCCAGCCGGGCCGACAAATCGGCCGCCTGGCACATGCCGATGGCGACCGCTTCGCCGTGCAGGCAGACGCCATAGCCGCTGCCGGTCTCGATGGCATGACCGAAGGTATGACCCAGGTTCAGGGTCGCCCGCTCGCCGCTCTCCTTCTCGTCGGCGGCGACCACTTGGGCCTTGTTGCGGCAGGAGCGCTCGATGGCCTGTGACAGCAGCTCCGGATCGCGGGCCAGCAGCCCGTCGATGGACGCTTCCAGCCACAGGAAGAATTCCCGATCGCGGATCAGCCCGTATTTGATCACCTCGGCCAGGCCGGCGCTCAGTTCCCGATCCGGCAAGGTCGCCAGGGTTTCGGTATCCGCCAGCACGCATTGGGGCTGATAGAAGGCGCCGATCATGTTCTTGCCCAGCGGATGATTCACCGCGGTCTTGCCGCCCACCGAGGAATCCACTTGGGCCAACAGGGTGGTCGGTATCTGGATGAAGGGCACGCCGCGCTGGTAGCAGGCCGCGGCGAATCCGGCAAGATCGCCGATCACCCCGCCCCCTAAGGCGATCAGGGTGGCATTGCGGCTGTACCGGTGCTCCAGCAAAGCGGCGAACACGGTCATCGCCGAATCCATGGACTTGTAGGGCTCACCGTCGGGGACGACGGCGGTCGCCACCCGGTAATCGGACAGCTGCGCCAGCACCCGATCCAGATACAAAGGCGCCACCACCTCGTTGGTCACCACCAGCACCTGGCGGCCGCCGATGTGGCGGGCATACAGTTCGGGACGGTCGAGCAGGCCGCAGCCGATGTATATGGGATAAGTCCGTTCGCCCAGGTCTACGGAAAGTGTCTTCATCAGGCGGGAGCTTTGTGAAATAGCCGCCGGTAGGCCCGCGCGATCTGGCGGGCGGCATTGCGGCTGGAAAAGGTTCCGGTATCGACGATGTAATCGGCCAGGTCGCGGTAGAGGGGGTCGCGCACCTGCAACAGTTCTTCGAGCCGGCCGCGCGGATCCGGCGTCTTGAGCAACGGGCGGTGGGTGTCGTTATGGGTCCGCTCCAACTGGCGATCGACCGAACACTGAAGGTAAACCACGAATCCCCTCTCCTTCAGCAGCTCCCGGTTGTCCGGCAACAATACGGCCCCGCCGCCGGTGGCCAGCACCAGGGGCGATTTCTCCGTCAGCAGCCCGATGACTTCCGACTCCCGCTTGCGAAACCCGGCCTCGCCCTCGTATTCGAAAATCATCGGGATGCTGACCCCGGTGCGCTGTTCGATTTCCCGGTCACTGTCGATGAACGGCACCCCCAAGGTACGCGCCAACATCCGCCCGATCGTGGTCTTGCCTGCGCCCATGGGGCCGATCAAGAAGATGTTCCCGTTGTTGTTCATAGGCCAATGATATCACGCCTGTTCCACGCTCCGCGGCGCAGACGAGAGGCCGCCGCCGGCGCGGCGCTGAAAAAAAAAAGCCCCCGGCCGAAACCGGAGGCTTTCAAATTCGCCGTGCTTCAGATCGGCGGGAAACCTGCCGCCATCATGCGGCGGCAGGTCCTCGACCCTTACATGAAGGACGGGATCAGCGGAGCGTCGATCTGGGTGATCTGACGGTTGCCGGCTGCGTCGAAGAAGAACAGCAGACCCGCGAAACGGCTGTCCGGATCGTAGATG